>OGNM01000035.1_pt1 | contig 100532 bp, 74 predicted proteins | sample 1573441 | NCBI WGS metagenome assembly OGNM01 (sample SAMEA2581915, study PRJEB24529) | metagenome | biome: Human gut stool | place: China | collected 2011
GCCGACCCTCTGCTTGTAAGGCAGATGCTCTGAACCAGCTGAGCTAAACGCCCGTTGTATCGTTCTCGATTGCGGTTGCAAAGGTACAGCTTTATTTTAAACCTGCAAACATTTCCTGCACTTTTTTTCATAAAAAATTTCATCTTTCTTTCGCAAGCAAATATAACATTCTTATTTTCAGCAACTAACCCTTATTCACAAAATCAAAAAAATTCAGCCCTCAATACAGTAACACACACATACCCTTGCCTCCCATCACAAAAATACCATCCATATCCATAAAACAAAATGTTTAATCCTACCCTTATCAACCCCAATAATCGGTCTTTCTTCTCAGTCCGTCCGGTCGTTTTTGTTTTAGGACAAATATTATTTCTATAAAGTTACCTACTTTTGCCCCACTAAAAACATAACTACAAAATAATTCAAATATCATGTCACACATTTCTTCAGCAGCTTTTACCGATACAAAGCCACACTACGAGCTTCTCGACGGACTACGAGGAGTAGCAGCATTACTAGTCGTATTTTACCATATCTTCGAAGGTCTTTCCTTTGCTGCCGGAGGTACATTGATTACCACCATCAATCACGGCTATCTGGCAGTCGACTTTTTCTTCATTCTTTCGGGATTTGTCATCGGCTATGCCTACGATGACCGTTGGAAAAGAAACATGACATTAGGCAACTTCTTTACACGCCGCCTGATTCGCCTTCACCCCATGATTATTATGGGAACAATCATTGGAGCTATCACCTTTTGCATTCAAGGTTCTGTACAGTGGGATGGAAGCCACGTTGCTACCTCAGCCGTTATGCTTGCCCTGCTGGCCGCCATGTTCTTTATTCCGGCCTATCCGGGAGCGGGCTACGACGTACGGGGAAATGGAGAAATGTTCTCTCTGAACGGTCCCAGCTGGTCTCTGTTTTTCGAATACATTGGAAATATCCTGTATGCCTTATTCATCCATCGCCTTTCCAACAGGGGACTGGCTATACTGGTCGCCCTTTCAGGTATCGGACTGGCCTGGTTTGCACTCTTCGACATTGTAGGATACGGCATGCTGGGAGTAGGATGGACACTCGATGGTGCCAATTTCTGGGGAGGAATGCTGCGTATGCTCTTTCCGTTTTCACTGGGTATGCTATTATCCCGACACTTCCGCCCCATAAAAATAAGAGGAGCTTTTTGGATTTGCTCGGCCGTATTGCTGATACTGTTTTGCGTTCCCTATATAGAAGGAAAATCACCGGTCTGCTTGAACGGAGTATACGAGTTGATCTGTATCGCTCTTATCTTTCCTGCATTGGTTTGGATAGCCGCCTCCGGTAAAACTACAGACAAACAGTCTACACGCATCTGCCGTTTTTTAGGCGACATCTCGTTCCCTCTGTATGCCATTCACTATCCGCTGATGTACCTGTTCTATGCATGGCTGATAAAAAACAAACTTTATACATTTACAGAATGCTGGCAAATGGCTGCCCTTGTATACACAGGAAGCATCCTGCTGGCCTATCTGTGCTTGAAGTGTTACGACGAACCTGTCAGAAAATGGCTTAGCCGTAAGTTCTTATCCAAAAACAAGTAATCTGTGTCCCATTCTATCCATGCTCTGCCGGATTTCAGTCCACCACAATATAGGGCATGGATAGAATTTCCAACGACTGATAAAACCCGCCCCAACTGACAAAATGTAAAAAAGAAACAACTCCCCCAACGGAGAAAAAGAAAATAACAAAATGTCAAATCAGAGGCTTCTACACGGCGCTATTCGTCTCCTCCTTCAGAAGTCATAAGAAATTTGGCCGTTTTCCGGCATTTGAAAAATTCACAAAGAAAGAGATTGCAGACATTTCCATCCTATTTTCCTACAAACAGCTCTACTCTTTTACAATATGCCTCCAATAAACATTATTCTGAGTCTTTTTATCTTTTTCTAAACGGAGGATATTTTTCTCATAAAAAGGACTGAATAGCCACAAAAACAGCATTAAAACCGGATTCTATTCACATCTGCAAACGTGATTAGTCGCGTAAGACAACGCGATTAGTCACACAACCTGTCGATACTTGTATCATCAGCCCATAATACAAGTACTTTTATCTTCGATTATAAGTCTCTAATTTATGTTGTACAACAGAATATTCCGCATATTTTCTCTATTTATACCCCCAAATTCCATTCGTGAGCATAAGTTTTAAGCAAAATACAAGTTAGCGCAAAAGGCTTTTTATTTTATTTTTATTACTAAAACAAGAAAAATCACATCAATTTATCAACCTGAGATTTCAAGACAAATCAGTAAAATCGATCATTCTTCAAAGGCGCAAACAGGAATATAAATAAAAATAGGCTGCTCTCTTAACGAGAACAGCCTATATTAGTTTGTCATAAGACGATTATCGATTATCCCAAGCTGATAGCTTCAGAAGGACATACATCTGCACATGTTCCACATTCTGTACACATTTCTGGGTTGATAGAGTATTTATCACCTTCAGAAATTGCGCCAACCGGACATTCATCGATACAAGTACCGCAAGCGATACAATCGTCACTAATTACGTAAGCCATTGTAGTAAAAGTTAAGTTATTATAGTAGTACTAATTCGTTATTGCAAAGGTAAACAATTTAGCTTATGTTGTAACCTCCACATAGCAAAAACTACTATATTTATACTTATTCTAAATAAACTCATTTCTTTAAAGACTGATACATTGCCTGTTGCATACGAGGACGAATATTCAGCTTCATCAAAAGATTCCGTCCAAAAGCTTCCGGATAAATACGATTGCTAAGAAAAACAAAAACCAGATTATTATCCGGATCGGCCCATGCACACGTACCGGTAAATCCGGTATGACCAAACACAGTTGCGGGAGCTTCTGCCGCACAAGGACTGGCTTCTGTATCCTTCATATCCGGTTTGTCGAATCCCAAGCCTCTCCGGCTATTCTTCGACTTCATCGTCATAAACAAATCGCAAGTATTACGGCTTAAATACCGACGGTCGCCGTAAATTCCCCGATCCATTATCATCTGAAAAATGGCAGCAACCTCACGTGCCGTAGAAAAGAGACCGGCATTGCCGGAAACCCCTCCCAACAAGGCTGTAGCCTCATCGTGTACATATCCTTGCAATACACCGCCACGCAAGAAATCTTCTGCCACAGAGGGAACAATCTTCTCCTTTTTAAAACGATTCAAAGGATTATAAAGCGTGTGTGTCAACCCCATGGGTTTATAAAATACACTATCCAAATAGCTGTCCATCGGCATTCCCGATATATTTTCAACCATTTCTTTCAGCAGCATAAAATTCAAGCAACTGTAACGGTATGAACGATTTTTGAGAGGAGCATCAGCCAATTCTTTCAGGACCAAATCCCGAAACTCCTTTTTGATAAACAAGTTGTCGGCAATCTGCAAAGGATAGTCTGCAGAATACGTTCTGGAAATCCATTCCGGCTTATACTTATAATCGGTAGAGATATACAAGCTGGGAGCAATCTGTATCTGGTGAGACTTATCCTTCCTTTTCGAATAAAGCCCTCCCTTGCAGCTTTCCTTATCAATTACCTCCATATAAAAAGGTAAATAAGAAGGAAGTCCGGATTCATGATACAACAACTCCTGTACAGTAATATTCTGCTTGTCGGTACCTGCAAGCTGAGGTACATAACGGCTGATTTTATCGGTCAACCCTAATCGTCCTTCATCATACAACTTCATCACAGCAAGCAAAGTCCCCGTAGCCTTACTCAATGAGGCCAGATCGTACAAATCATTTTCTGTGACCGGACTTGAAGCTTCGTCATAAGTAAAATGTCCGAAACATTTATTATAAACAGGATATCCCTCTTTCTGTATCAATACATGACAACCCGGAAAAGCACCCGCACGGATTCCTTCTTGTGCAATACTATCAATAGACGACAAGACGCGAGAATCCAATCCAAAATCTTCAGGTTTAAAGCGACGCGGACGATCCGGATCAAGGACTATTCCGGTACCTGCTGTCCAAAGCCCTGACACGCCCACCGACAAGCGTCCGTCGATACAAGTCTTTCCTGTTATTGCATCTGCTACATATCGCTGTACTGATGGAGTATCCGTATGAGCCAATACTACAGCCGTAACCTTTTCCATTACCGACGGAATTTTCTCCAATGACTTCTGAGAGGTAAAACAAACAAAAACCACATCTTTTTCTCCGGCAATTTCCTTTATCAAGCGAGCATAAGGGGTGCAATCTTTCTCATACAAGGCTACAATTACCCGCTGCGCAGCACGAAGTTTCTGACGAATAACCGACAAGGAATCCGTATTGGCCCGCATCCAGCTAAGGTCTACCGTTTCGCGCAACCGTTGATAAAAAGGAGCAGATTTTGTCAGCGAAGAAGATACACTCAACAAAACCGTTCCGGATAACGACAAGTCTAAGGGCAGCACATAATCTGAATCTTTCAGCAAGGTAACCGCTGCCTTATCCAAATCCTTCATCAACTTTTCCGTATTATCAGTATAAATACGTTGTTTTAACCCTTCGGTACGAATTTCCGGACGAGTGTTCATACCCAAGGCATATTTATAAGTCAACACCTTGCGACATTTCTGATTGATTGTTTCTTCGGATAATTTCCCGCTTCGGATAGCAGCCAGTACACCGTCCAATTCCCTCTTCAGATTACGGGTAGCAAGCAACATATCGTTGCCGGCAATCAAAGCTTGTGCACAGAGATCCGTACTTCCGGAGATGCCTTTCATAGCCAGTGCATCAGTAAATGTCAAACCGGAGAATTTCAGTTCGCCCTGCAACACTCCCCGCACAATATCCGGTGAAACCGATGCGGGCTTTTTCCCCAATGCCGGCACATTCAAATGCCCGGCCATCATTCCACTAATACCGGCATTTATCGCCTGTCTGAAAGGCAAAAGTTCCACACTGTCCAAACGGGCACGGTCGAAATTCAACACTGGAAGTGCATGATGCGAATCGACTTCAGTATCTCCATGACCTGGGAAATGCTTGCATACAGCCATCACTCCTCCATCTTCCAAACCTCGTGAATAAGCAATCACCTTCCGTGCGACTTCGCGGGGATTACTTCCAAACGAACGGGTATTGATAACCGGATTCTTCGGATTGTTATCCACATCGGCTACCGGAGCAAAATTCACACAGACTCCAATCTCGCGCAACTGACGGGCTACTTCCCGCCCATAACGATACAGCAAGGTATCACTCTGTATACATCCAAGTACCCGGTTTCTCGGGAAAGCAGGAAACTCTTTCAATCGCATAGCCAGCCCCCATTCCCCATCGAAAGTAATCATCAAGGGGACTTTAGCCATTTGCTGTGCCCAATTTGTAAGCTGCACCTGTTTATCGAGTGTGCCACCGGAAAACAGAAGTCCTCCCACAGCATACTCTTTTACAGCCTGCGCTATATTCTCCTTGTTCTTCTGCGTAGTAACCGGAGCTACCGTATGGATAAACAGTTGCCCGATTTTCTGCTTCAGAGTCATTCCGGCAAGCTGTTCCTCTACCCATTTGTTACAAGCAACCGTATCTTTTATATGGCTCAATATGCCTGTTGTCTGTGCAGACAAAGCCATACCTATACACAAAAGCCATATACTACATATAAATCGTCTGTTCATTTATTTTTCTTTCTCAAGTTTCAACACTACTTTACCTACAAAGGCTGCATTCTTGCCCATTTGCTGCAAGGGGATTCGTTCTCCATCCAGATTTTCATAAAACTCCGGTTTTTCAAAATAAGAATGAGAATGTCCTCCCAATACCAAATCAATATAACGAGTGTTTTCTATCAGAGAGATATCCGAATAAGGATCATCTTTCCATCCCAGATGAGAAAGGCAGATAACCAAATCGCAATGTTCTTTTTCTTTCAAAAAGGCAGCCACACGCTGAGCCTCCGAAACAGGGTCTTCGAACTTCACATCACCATAGCATTCGGCAGCAACCAATCCTTCCAGTTGAGGACCAAGACCGAAGACTCCAATCTTCAATCCCTCCCGATTAAGAATCACATATTCCTTTACCAATCCTTCGAGTACGGTACCCGTCACATCATAATTGGCACAAACAATAGGGAAATTAGCCAATTTGAACAAACGGGCCATGTTCTCCAATCCGAAATCAAACTCATGATTGCCTATTGTACCGGCATCATAACCCATCTCGTTCATCAGTTTCACTTCCACCTCTCCCTTAAAGAGATTATAATAGGGAGTACCTTGAGAAAAATCGCCGGAATCGAACAACAGTAAATCGGGATGCATTCTTCGCTGCTCCTTTATAAAAGTAGCCCGACGTACCAATCCGCCCTTTCCAGCCAACAATGTATCCTGATAATCTTGCGGGAAGGCTTCTACCCTGCTATGCATATCATTGGTATGAAACACATACACTTCTTTGGTCTTCTGTGCTGTTGCAACAACAGCAAACAGGAAAAACAATGCAGTCAAATAAAATTTTTTCATCCTTATACCCTCCTTTACTATTGTTCCACAATACGTCCTTCAATCTTTGCACGTACAGGCTTTCCCTGTTTCTCACAACGCTTTACATAATCAATAAACAAATCACGCAAAATGGCATCGGAAGGTATGGTCTTGTTTACAGCTTTTTTAAATGCTTCCAAGCGGTCGTTTCCTTCTGCAAGATAATCAATAGTAGCCACTTTATATAGTTTTTCAGACTCGATGTTCCGCCCTCCGACTTTAGCACTCAAGAGCTTTCCATCTTTCGAGATAACCAGTTTTGCTCCACTCAGTCCTTCGCCATGCACGGCTGCCATCTGCCCAAACAATTCCAACAAATCTTCTCCTTTCATTTCTACTACCACCAAGGCATTCTGAAACGGACTTATTTCATAGATGGAACTGACTGTAATAGCTCCTGCATTCAGAATATTACGAATACCTCCCATATTCATCACACCGACTTCAGGAAGCACTCCTGTCTTTATCTCTGCACTTTCACGCAGCACATCCGCAATCAAGTTCGACAGAGGAGACTCCGGACGATACGCTTTCAACACTTCGGGAGCATAACCTATAATAGGAGCCATCACCGCATCTACACTATCTTTATAAGACTTGACAATCTGCAGAGCTGCTTGATCTGCCTGTCTGTCATACGTGTCAGTCATGGCAACTCTTCCTCCTTCTACCGATACCAACGAATAACTGGAAGTACATGCAGTATTTCCTATTACACAGGCCAGCAAAGCAGACATTGCCACTTGCTTCATACAATTCAGTTTCATACAATATTCATTTTATTTTCAAAAGTAACGAAAAAAAGTAAGCCCTACAACGTTTTATTTCCAAAATATCCCATAAACGTTTGGCTATATGCCGAAAAATCATTTACTTTGCACCGCTTTCGCGCAATCGCTGTCAAAGAAGAGTTACTTGATATGTTGCGTTGTAACGATAAACAATTTAATTTTAAAAAACAATGGATTTAATTAAAATTGCAGAAGAAGCATTTGCTACTGGTAAACAACATCCTTCATTCAAAGCTGGTGACACAATCACAGTAGCATACCGTATCGTTGAAGGTAGCAAGGAACGCGTTCAGTTGTATCGCGGTGTTGTTATCAAAATCTCAGGTCACGGTGAAAAGAAACGTTTCACTGTACGTAAAATGTCAGGAACTGTAGGTGTAGAACGTATCTTCCCTTTGGAATCTCCGGCTATCGACAGCATTACAGTTAATAAGGTTGGTAAAGTACGCCGTGCTAAATTGTACTACTTGCGTGCTCTTACTGGTAAGAAAGCCAGAATTCAGGAAAAACGTGTTAACGCGTAATTCCCCAAACTTATTATTCCTACATAAAAAAACTCCTGCCGTCATTGACAGGAGTTTTTTTATTGCCTTAAAGTGAAACAACCCGGCCATCTATCAGATGAATAGTACGGTCTGTTTTCGAAGCCAAGTCTTCGTCATGGGTTACAATAACAAAAGTCTGGCCCAGTTTATCACGTAAATCGAAAAACAGACGGTGCAGTTCTTCTTTGTTTTGTGTATCCAGACTTCCCGAAGGTTCATCGGCCAGAATAACCGAAGGATGATTAACTAAAGCACGGGCTACAGCCACACGTTGCTTCTCTCCTCCCGACAGTTCTGCCGGTTTGTGCGATACACGAGAAGACAATCCTAAGAAATCCAGCATTTCCATAGCCGATTTACGAGCTGTACTTGAAGAAACGCCTTGAATCAAGGCAGGTATCATTACATTTTCCAATGCTGTAAACTCAGGCAATAACTGGTGAAACTGAAAGACGAAACCAATCTCACGGTTTCGAAAAGCTGAAAGTTCCTTCTCTTTCATCCGGCTGACGTCTGTTCCGTTCAACCAGATCTGTCCGCTATCCGGTCTATCCAATGTGCCCATTATTTGCAGTAAAGTAGTCTTTCCTGCTCCACTGGGTCCCACTATACTTACAACTTCTCCTTTTTCAATCGTAAAACTTATTCCCTTCAACACCTGTAAAGAGCCGAAGTTTTTCGTAATACTTTCTAATTGTATCATATGATCAGATTTTACGAATTACATATTCAGCAAGATAACATCCAAATACCGCTGGCATATAGCTGACTGTTCCTGCTGTTGATTTCTTGTTTTGTTCATTGTCTACCAGAATCACTGCATGTTCATCAGCCTGTTCCGTACTGAAGACAACAGGCAACTTCCGCTTCATCCCCATCTTCTGCAAGCGTTTCCGAACCGCCTTACTCAATCCGCAATGATAGGTTTCCCACAAATCGGCAAAACGTATCTGAGTGATATCCCGTTTGGCACCAGCTCCCATGCTGCTTACAATTTTAAGTCCTCGCTGAAGTGCATGATAGATGAGATAACATTTAGGGGCAACCGTATCGATAGCATCGACAATAAAATCGAAAGAAGCACTATCCAACAACTCCGGAATAGCCTCATCCTTTAAATATACAGGCAAGACATTCAGCTCCAACTCCGGATTAATATCCTTAAACCGCTCGGCCAATACCTCAGCTTTTGGCCTTCCCAATACAGAATGAGTGGCAGGAAGCTGGCGGTTGATATTGCTGGGCTGAACCGTATCGGCATCTACAATGGTCATTTTTCCCACTCCTGCTCTGCAAATCATTTCGGCAGCATAGGCCCCTACTCCTCCCAGTCCAACAACCAGCACATGTGCCCGACGCAGACGTTCCATCTTTTCCTCTCCCAGCAACAGTTCTGTACGCTGTTGCCAATCTTTCTTTATCTCACTCATGAATTTTTCTTAAACCATTTATAAAACCAGTTACCTACTTTATCATAATACTGAGTTTCAGCCCAGCCACGTGGATCGGAGAAAGAAAGACTCTCGTTCGGATCTCCTTTCTGTTCCGGATAAAGCACCATGATACTGTTGTTATTAAAATACTTGGAAATCTGATTCGGCAGTTTTTCGAAAGCCGAATCATAAGAAATGGAGCCACGACGTGCACTGACAATAACCAACAGATGATCATAGTTCACTTGTCCGGTCAGAATCAACAAGTCATCCCAGTTTTCCAACTCAGAGAAAACAGCTCTTGTTTCTTTATGCTTCTGTTGAATATAACCTTTGATATACCCCAATGTACGGGCTTGCGCATAAAAATGTACACGGCATCCCAACTGTCCGCTCATTCTACACATATGAGTAATCCACTTCATAAAGCCATGCTCAAACTCAGCTTTCGGAGATACAGCTACAATGATACGCCTCAACGTATTCACAGGAATAAGGAAGCGGGCTACCATCACCTGCAAATAAGTATTCTTCAACAAATTTTCCGTCAAACTTCCGAAAAAAGAGTCAACAATACTCACCTTATAATGCAAACCAATGATGATATTGGTCGCTTCATGTTCTTTAGCTGCATGCAGGATTCCTGTTGTAATATTTAAATCGAAACGGCTGACTGTTTTCAAGTCCACATTTGCAGAGGCTGTAATCTGCGCCGCACGCTCCAGATTACGTTTTCCCCTCATCTCCTGTTTGACAGCCGAGTCACTATTATCATTAATTACACTCAAAGCAACCAGATTGTTGTTCATTTTACCATCCCGTACCACCAATCCAAGATTCATCAAATTTTCTACAGTTTCCGGATTGGCAACCGGTATGAGGAAACATTCCTTCTCCTGTTTTTTTTCATCGGTTACAGCCGCATCATCCATAGCAATACGTTTCGCTGCATGTTCCGTAATGAAAGAACTAACTACACACGTTACCAGTATAAGCAGAATTGTTCCATTCAGCACATCTTCATTCAGCAAGCGTTCGCCCGAAGGAAGAATAATATTATATCCGACCAACACTGCAGCCAGTGTAGCAGCGGCTTGAGCATTACTCAATCCAAACATCAGTTCACGTTCCAATGCCCGCATCTTATAAATCTTCTGTGTAAGCCATGAAGCAATCCACTTTCCTAGCAGAGCCACCACAATCATTACCACAGCTACTTTAACCGAGTCGATATGTCCAAATAAGACGTTGACATTAATCAACATCCCCACGCCGATAAGGAAATAAGGAATAAACAAGGCATTTCCGACAAACTCCAGATGACTCATCAAAGGAGAAACATGAGGAATCAGACGATTCAATACCAAACCAGCCAAAAAGGCTCCCAAGATTCCCTCCATACCGACAAACTCCATCAGACCAGCTCCAAGAAAAACCATGGCCATCACAAAGATATATTGCACTACATTGTCACTGTAACGACGGAAAAACCAACGTCCGATACGGGGGAAGGTAAACATAATAACCGCACTGAGCACAACGACTTTCAATACCAGCCATATCCAGAACATTTCGGAAGTCTCACCTTTATACATACCTCCAATCACAGCCAGCACTAACAATGTCAGCGTATCAGTGACCGCCGTACCTCCTACAGCTATGCTGACAGCCCTTTGCCTGTTAATACCGTAGCGAATCACAATCGGATAAGCAATCAGGGTATGTGAAGCATACATACTGGCCAGCAGCACAGAAGTCATCAAACCGTAGTTCAGCAGGTTCAGGTTTGTCCAGATACCTATACCCAATGGAAAGATAAAAGCCAGCAATCCCAAGACCGTAGCCTTAACACGGATACTCTTAAAATCTTCCATATTCATTTCCAGACCAGCCAGAAACATGATATAATACAACCCTACCTTACCGAACAATTCAAAACTACTGTCGCGTGCCAGGATATTGAACCCATGCTCCCCTATTACCACACCGGCCAGAATCATACCGATAATATGCGGAATGCGAAGCCGTTCCAGTACTATCGGCGCAAACAAAATGATGACCAATACCAAAAAGAATATCCATGTAGGATCTGTAATAGGAAAACTTATATCAAAATTCATCAAATCGAACAGTTCTTTCATAAAACAGATAAGCTATTTTCATTTTAACAACAAAATTACAAAAAACTTCCCATTTCACCGAGTTTATATTTAATAATGTCTTATTTTTGCAGTCAGTTAGAGAATTGCAACATTTTGCATTACAAAAAAGCAATATAACATTACATAAAGTCCGATAACTGGATAAAGAACTAACATTAATCAGAAAATAAAAACGAAGAAAATGAAAGTAGCAATTGTTGGTGCGAGCGGAGCCGTAGGTCAAGAATTCCTGCGTGTGCTCGAAGAAAGAAACTTCCCTGTCGATGAATTAGTATTGTTCGGTTCTACACGTAGTGCCGGAAAGAAGTACACATTCCGTGGAAAAGAGATTGAAGTGAAACTTCTGCAGCACAACGATGACTTTAAAGGTGTAGACATTTCCTTTACTTCTGCAGGTGCAGGAACTTCTAAAGAATTTGCTGATACTATCACCAAGTATGGTGCAGTAATGATCGACAATTCAAGTGCGTTCCGTATGGATAACGATATTCCATTGGTAGTACCTGAAGTAAACGCTGAAGATGCACTGAACCGTCCGAGAGGTATTATTGCCAACCCGAACTGTACTACTATTCAGATGGTTGTAGCACTGAAAGCTATCGAAAACCTGACACACATCAAACGTGTACACGTATCTACTTATCAGGCTGCCAGTGGTGCCGGCGCAGCTGCTATGGACGAATTGTACGAACAATATCGTCAGGTATTGGCAGGAGAACCTGTAAAAGTAGAAAAATTTGCTTATCAGTTAGCCTTCAACCTGATTCCTCAGATTGACGTATTTACTGAAAACGGATATACAAAAGAAGAAATGAAAATGTACAACGAAACACGGAAAATCATGCACTCTGATATACAGGTAAGTGCTACTTGTGTACGTGTACCTGCTCTTCGCTCTCATTCAGAAAGCATCTGGATTGAAACAGAACGTCCGGTATCTGTAGAAGAAGCACGCAAGGCTTTCGAAGAAGGAGAAGGACTGATTCTGATGGACAACCCGGAAAAGAAAGAATATCCGATGCCATTGTTCCTTGCAGGAAAAGACCCTGTATATGTAGGACGTATCCGTAAAGACCTGGCAAACGAAAACGGATTGACTTTCTGGATTGTAGGTGACCAGATTAAGAAGGGAGCAGCCTTGAATGCTGTACAAATCGCAGAATATCTTATCAAAGTAAAAAATATCGGATAAGTTGAATCCGGTTATCATAGGCGTCCCACGGTAGTGGGACGGTCGTACCATTGTAATGAGACACCCGTCTCTTTGTAGTGGGACGGTCGTCTCCTTGCAGTGGGACGCTTCTTGTATACAGTTCCTTTTACTCTTTCCATTGCATAAAATCCTCATAAATTAGGATTGCACGTTTCACTTGTTCGCACTTACTTTGCAACCGAATTTAAAAACAGTATTAACAGATACAATACGAGGATGAAAAAAAGTGCTTTATTGCTCACACTCACAACTGTAGCAAGTGCTGCAATGGCAGCAAACGAAACAGGCTATGTACCTGAAAGCAAAGATACCACCAAAGTGATAGACATTGAAGAAGTAGTGGTAATTGCTACTCCCAAAGAAAACAATCGCCTCCGTCAACAGGCTTTATCGTCTACTTCATTTTCTCAGAATGAAATGAGAAACAATGCAGTGACCTCCATCAAATCCATTTCCGGACTGGTACCTAACCTGTTCATCCCCGATTATGGTTCAAAGCTGACCACTTCTGTTTATGTACGTGGAATCGGCTCACGTATCAATACCCCAGCAATCGGATTGTATGTAGACAATATTCCTTTTATTGACAAGTCGGCTTTCGATTTCAACTATTCAGACATCGAACGTATCGATATAATGAGAGGTCCTCAAGGTACACTTTATGGTAGAAATACCATGGGCGGACTGATTCGTGTCTTTACAAAATCACCTTTCACTTATCAGGGAACAGATGTACGGCTCAGTGCAGCCACATATAATGACTACAAAGCATCGCTTACACATTATCACCGTATTTCTTCACAGTTTGCCTTTTCGGCCGGATTCTTTTACCAGCACAATGGAGGGTTCTTCAAAAACAGTTACAACGGCAAACGCATTGACACCGATGACGAATTCGGAGGACGCATCCGTGCTATCTATCTGCCTACTGAAAACTTGAAACTGGACTTCACCTTTAACTACGAATACACCAATCAAGGTGGATATCCATATATGTATACCGGAAAAACCAGCGGAGAGGAAGATCGTGCAGAATATATCAACCAGATTTCCTACAACCACGAATGTGGATACAAACGTAATCTTCTGAATGCCGGAATGAACCTTTCTTACCAGGCAAACAATTTTATACTGAGCAGTTCTACCGGTGTACAGTATCTGTACGACCAGATGAATCTTGACCAGGATTTTACAGAACTGGATATTTACACCATGATGCAGAAGCAGAACTCCAAAACACTGACAGAAGAACTGGTGCTGAAATCGAAAGCCGGACAACGCTGGCAGTGGACTACCGGTATAAGCGGATTCTATCAGTGGCTGACTACCGACGCTCCTGTAACCTTCCAGCAGGATGGAGTAAAAAGTATGATCGAAGATAATGTAAACAGCATCTTTCCAAGTGGCTCTCCGATGATGCCTACCATGCATCTGACTGTGAACAATCCTACTATGCCGGTACCGGGAAGCTACGATACTCCTATTTTGAACGGAGCCATCTACCACCAATCTACACTGAACGATCTACTGGAAGAGGGTCTGTCTGTAACAGCCGGTCTGCGTTTGGATTATGAAAAGATAAAGATGAGTTACAATGCACATAGTGCCATGAACTTTGACTTCTTATTCAAAATGGGCCCTATGCAGATGGAAAGTAAAAATCTGGATGCACTTTCATCATTTACAGGAAAAGAGTCGACCGACTACCTGCAGTTACTACCTAAATTCACGATACAATATGCCTGGAACAAGCAGAATAATGTATACGTAACTGCCACCAAAGGATACCGTTCCGGAGGATACAACATACAGATGTTCTCGGATTTAATTCAAGGTTCTCTGAAAAATGCCATGCTCGATGCACTGGCTCAAGATCCGAACTTCAGTAAGTTTGCCAGCATGTTCGAAAAGTACAAAGACCAGCCGGCCAACGTCAGTGAAACGGTTCTTTACAAGCCAGAGTATTCCTGGAACTATGAAGTGGGAACTCACCTCACCCTATTCGACGGTAAACTACAGGCAGATTTGGCTGCTTTCTATATGGATACACGCGACCAGCAGATTTCACGCTTTTCAGACAACGGTTTAGGACGAATCACTGTCAATGCGGGAAAGAGCCGTAGCATAGGTGCCGAAGCCTCTTTACGTGCACAACTCACGGATGCATGGAGCCTGAATGGTAACTACGGATACACGTACGCAACCTTTACCGATTATGAAACGAATGAAAAGGCAGGAAAAGAAATAGTAAAAATAAGCTATAATGGTCACTACGTACCCTTCGTGCCGAAACATACCTTCAGCGTAGGAACACAATATATATGGACATTGCGTAAGAACAGCATACTCGACAATATCACATTCAATGCTAATTATAAAGCAGCAGGACGTATTTATTGGACAGAAAAAAATGATGCCAGCCAATCTCTTTACGGCACACTGAATGGCCGTATCAGCCTCAACAAAGGAAATGGCCAGATAGGATTCTGGGTAAACAACGCACTGAATACCGACTATCAGGCATTCTACTTCGAAACAATGAGTCGTGGGTTTGCACAAATGGGACGCCCGGTACAGGTTGGAGTAGATATCCGCTGCCGTTTCTAAAACAGACTTAATCACACTCTCTATATCCTATCCGGTACAAAGAAAAAACTTTCTTTCTGTACCGGATTCTTTTTTAAAAGAAAATCCGCTATCCGGAAAGAAACCGGATAGCGGATTATTAATTATCTGATAAAAAGAATTATCCTGCCATAAACAGAATCAGCAATTGTGCGGTAAGAATACGCAAGAACATAGTCAACGGATATACAGTAGAATATCCTACAGCCGGAGCGTCATTACCTGAAATCTGATTCGCGTAAGCCAATGCAGGAGGGTCTGTATTGCTACCGGCAATCAATCCCATCAATGTATAATAGTTCAGTTTATGACGCCAGCGAGCCACCATTCCGATAATCAGCAATGGAATAACTGTAATAAGGAAACCAATACCTACATACAACATACCATCGCCTTCCACAACCATCTGCACGAAATTCTCTCCAGCTTTAATACCGACACTGGCAAGGAACAAAACCAGTCCCACTTCTCGCAGCATCAAATTGGCACTCATTGTTGTATAAGTTACCAGTTTTACCTTGTGTCCGAAACGACCTATCAAAATAGAAATAATCAATGGTCCTCCTGCCAGACCCAGTTTAACCGGAGTCGGTATTCCAGGGAATGCAATAGGAAGACTACCAAACAGAATACCAACCAGAATACCTACGAAAATGGTTACGATATTCGGATGATCCAGACGTTTCAACTGATTACCCAACAATGCTGCCACACGTTCAATTGCATCCTGAGGACCTACCACCATCACACGGTCACCCACCTGCAAAGTCAGTTGACGAGCCGCAAACAAGTCCATACCCGAACGGTTTACACGAGTCACATTTACACCATACATGCTACTGAAATGCAGTTCACCTAAGGTCTTACCGTTAATAGACGGCTGAGTAACAAGAATGCGACGTGATACCATCGGCTTATCCTGCTTACTCTGCTTGTCCCAGTCTACCTCGTCTATTTGGGGACCAATAAACGCCTGAATAGCCTCAGAATCGTCCTCGGCACAGACAATGTTCATTTCATCTCCCAAACGTAATACCGTATCAGCATTCGGCACATATACATGTCCATCCTGAAGAATACGGGAACAAACGAAATCACGAGCCAGGAAGTTTTGTACCTGAGACATTTTCTTTCCACTCAAAGCCTCATTCTGTACCTTCAATACAATGTGATAAGGCTTCAGGTGAGGATTAGCTTCCTCCTCCTTTTGGATATCCTCTGCTTCTTTCTGCATATTTACTCTACATATATAACGTATAGTAATCAAGGAAAGAATAATACCCATTACACCCAACGGGTACGCACAAGCATATCCCATCGCAATTTCCGGTCCCTGATAATGCAACTGTTGGAGAGCTTCGTTCGCAGCACCCAAACCAGGAGTATTGGTAACTGCCCCACAAAGGATACCCACCATCATCGGAATATCAACCCGACCTTGCAGCGCATAATATAACACTAATGCAACCACAATATTCAGGGCTACGATTCCTACAGCTAGCATGTTCATGGTTATTCCCCCTTTCTTAAAAGAAGAAAAGAAAGAAGGTCCCACCTGCAGACCAATACAAAAAACAAATAAAATTAATCCAAAGTCTTGTACGAAAGATAAAATAGCCGGATTACCGGTAAATCCGAAGTGTCCGACCAAGATTCCAACAAACAAGACAAAAGTAACCCCTAATGAGATTCCAAAAAGCTTAATCTTTCCTAAAAGGACTCCAGCCGCAATCACAAAGGCATAAAGTGCCACTATATGCGCGATGGAGTTAGGGTTTGTCAATAAATCTTGTAGCCAATTCATAATATTAAATTCTAAATTTTGCGACAAATGTAGACAAATAAAAAGAATCAGTCAACTATTATTTGATGAAAAAAAATTATAACAACCAAGCTCCGTTTTTATAAAAGAATATTATCATTCTCCCATTTTAAGTTAATATCCTCAAAAATATTTTATGTTACTTCTTTTCACTATCCTCTCAACGTAATATACCAAAAATAACTTCATTCTTTCATTACTCTATGCAATTTATTCGTATATTTGCCCTGCATGGGTTTACAATCATATGCATAGAGAACATTAAATCATAATATCAAAAAACACTTTTCACTATGGCAGATAGTAAAGAAACACTCTTTTCAGATTTTCCTTCCGTTTCCACACAAGAGTGGATGGATAAAATCACAGTCGACCTAAAGGGAGCCGACTACGAAAAGAAGTTGGTATGGAAAACCAATGAAGGATTTAAAGTAAAACCCTTCTACCGTCAGGAAGATTTGGAAGGAATAAAAACCACAGAAGGACTTCCAGGACAGTTCCCTTATGTAAGAGGAAATAAAAAAGATGACAATACATGGTTTATCCGACAAGATATCCAAGTAAACAATCCTGCAGAAGCTAATGCCAAAGCACTCGATATTTTAAATAAAGGGATTGATTCATTAGGCTTCACAATCAAAGGCGACGAAGTAAGTGAAGAATTAGTTCGCGTACTATTAAAAGATATCTGCTGCGAATGTGTGGAACTGAACTTCTCCACTTGTCAGCGACACACCGTACAGTTAGCCAAAATCTTAGTGGGTTATTTTAAAGAAAAAGGATATAATCCCGAAAAGATTCAAGGTTCTGTCAATTTCGACCCTATCAGTAAAATGTTGAAGAAAGGAAAGGACCTTACTTCTGTGATTGACTCAGCAAAAGAATTAGTAGAAGTTTTAGCTGAATATCCTAACTTCCGTTGTATTGCTGTCAACTCCCTCCTTCTGAACAATGCCGGAGCTTATATCTATCAGGAACTGGGGTATGCCCTTGCTTGGGGAAATGAATACTTAAGCAAACTGACAGAAGCCGGTGTTCCAACTGATCTGGCTGCAAAAAAAATCAAATTCAACTTTGGTATCAGTTCCAACTATTTTATGGAAATTGCCAAATTCCGTGCAGCACGTATGTTGTGGGCCAACATTGTCAACGAATACAAACCTGCATGCAAATGTGCTTGTCAAATGCTTGCACATGCTGAAACATCAAGTTTCAACCTGACCTTGTTTGATGCACACGTCAACCTGCTCCGTACACAGACAGAAGCAATGAGCGCCGCAATAGCAGGCATAAACTCTATCACCGTTACTCCTTTCGACAAGGCATACGAAACTCCGAATGATTTTTCTGAAAGAATTGCACGCAACCAGCAGTTGCTGCTGAAGGAAGAAGCACACCTCAACCGTATTGTAGACCCAGCAGCAGGTTCTTACTACATTGAAAACCTGACTGTAGCTATTGCAAAACAGGCATGGGAACTGTTCTTGCAAACAGAGGATGAAGGTGGTATGCTGAAAGCGGTCTTGTCAGAAAGTGTACAGAATGCTGTCAATGCCAGCAACAAGGCTCGTCATGAAGCTGTATCAAAACGAAAAGAAATTCTATTGGGAACCAACCAATATCCTAACTTCAACGAACTGGCAGGAGAAAAGACTCCGGTTTCTTCGTCATGCAGTTGTGAAATCAAAGAAAAAGAAGATACAACTTTTGCAAAACTGAATACCGACCGTGCTGCAAGCGAATTCGAAGCGTTACGTTTGCAGACCGAACACTCTGGTAAACGTCCAAAAGCATTCATGCTTACTATCGGTAACTTGGCTATGCGTCAGGCACGTGCGCAGTTCTCCTGCAACTTCCTGGCATGTGCAGGCTATGAGGTAATAGACAACTTGGGCTTTGCTTCAGTAGAAGAAGGAGTAGAAGCTGCAATGAAAGCACAGGCAGACATTGTGGTTATCTGTTCCAGCGATGATGAATATGCAGAATATGCAATTCCTGCCTTCCAGGCTGTGAACGGACGTGCTATGTTTATCGTAGCCGGTGCACCGGCTTGTATGGAAGATCTGAAAGCTGCAGGCATTGAAAACTTCATCCATGTACGCTGCAACGTGTTAGAAACATTGAAAGAGTATAACGAAAAGTTAGGAGTAAAGTAGTCTCATGAAACCGAATTTTAAACATATTGATATATATGCCGGATTCCAGCCACAAAACGGAATGGAATGGCAAAAAGAAAATGGCATCACAGCCAACTGGAGAACACCGGAACAGATTCAAGTAAAACCGGTATATACAAAAGAAGACTTGGAAGGCATGGAACATCTTAATTACGCAGCAGGTATTCCACCTTATCTGCGTGGTCCGTATTCCATGATGTATACTTTCCGTCCCTGGACCATCCGTCAGTATGCAGGATTCTCTACAGCAGAAGAATCGAATGCATTCTACCGCCGTAATCTGGCATCAGGACAGAAAGGTTTGTCTGTAGCCTTCGACCTTCCGACACATCGCGGTTACGACCCCGATCATCCGCGTGTCGTAGGTGATGTAGGTAAGGCTGGTGTATCCATCTGTTCGCTGGAAAACATGAAAGTGCTGTTCGACGGTATTCCATTGAATAAGATGTCTGTTTCCATGACCATGAACGGTGCCGTACTTCCTGTTATGGCGTTCTACATCAACGCAGGTCTGGAACAAGGTGCCAAACTGGAAGAAATGGCAGGAACTATCCAGAACGATATTCTGAAAGAGTTCATGGTACGTAATACCTATATTTATCCACCTGCATTTTCTATGAAGATTATTTCGGACATTTTCGAATATACATCACAGAAAATGCCGAAATTCAACTCTATCTCCATTTCCGGATATCACATGCAGGAAGCAGGAGCAACAGCCGACATCGAATTGGCTTATACTCTTGCCGACGGTTTGGAATATCTTCGTGCCGGAGTAGCGGCAGGAATCGACATCGATGCATTTGCTCCTCGTCTATCGTTCTTCTGGGCTATCGGTATGAACCACTTTATGGAAATTGCCAAGATGCGTGCTGCACGTATGTTGTGGGCAAAGATTGTAAAACAGTTCAACCCGAAGAATCCGAAATCACTCGCCTTGCGTACTCACTCTCAGACTTCAGGATGGTCACTGACCGAACAGGATCCGTTCAACAACGTAGGACGAACTTGTATCGAAGCTATGGCTGCCGCACTGGGACATACTCAGTCTCTTCACACCAATGCTCTTGATGAAGCGATTGCCCTGCCAACCGACTTCTCTGCACGTATTGCACGTAATACTCAGATTTACATTCAGGAAGAAACACAAATCTGTAAGAATGTCGACCCGTGGGGAGGTTCTTATTATGTAGAATCTCTGACCAACGAACTGGCTCATCGTGCCTGGGAACATATCCAGGAAATCGAAAAGCTGGGCGGTATGGCCAAAGCAATCGAAACCGGTATTCCAAAGATGCGTATCGAAGAAGCAGCGGCACGTACACAGGCACGTATCGACTCAGGAGAACAGACTATCGTAGGTACCAATAAATACAGACTGGAAAAAGAAGACCCGATTGATATTCTTGAAGTCGACAACACAGCCGTACGTCAGGAACAGATTGAGAACTTACGCCGTCTGAAAGAAGGACGTAATCAGGAAGAAGTAGACAAAGCTCTGGCTGCTATCACCGAATGTGTCAAGACCGGAAAGGGTAATCTGCTGGAACTGGCAGTAGAAGCAGCAAGAGTACGTGCTACATTGGGAGAAATATCCGATGCCTGCGAAGTGGTAGTAGGACGTTATAAAGCAGTAATCAGAACTATATCAGGCGTGTATTCATCAGAAAGTAAAAAAGATGCAGATTTCGCACGAGCATGCGAACTGACCGAAGAATTTGCAAAGAAAGAAGGTCGACGCCCACGTGTCATGATTGCCAAAATGGGACAAGACGGACACGACCGAGGTGCCAAAGTAGTAGCAACAGGATTTGCAGACTGCGGATTCGACGTAGACATGGGACCGCTGTTCCAGACTCCGGAAGAAGCAGCACGCGAAGCAGTGGAAAACGATGTCAATGCTGTAGGAGTTTCTTCTCTGGCAGCAGGACACAAGACACTGATTCCGCAAATTATTGCCGAACTGAAAAAATTGGGACGCGAAGATATCCTCGTCTTTGCCGGAGGAGTTATTCCAGCACAGGATTATGACTTCCTGTACAAAGCCGGAGTCATGGCAATCTTTGGTCCGGGTACCTCTGTAGCCAAATCAGCTTGTCAGGTAATGGAACTGTTACTCGATACTGAAGAATAATTTTACCCTCTTTAATAAAGAATCTCCTGAGTATCTTATGGATATTCAGGAGATTTTTATTTTATAGAATGTAACAGACGCATAAGTTCCCCAAGAAATACATCCGTTTTTTAATAATAAACTTTCCAAATATCATTTACAATCCATAAAAAACGTATCTTTACCAATAAAACATACATTTAATCGCTATGAAACTCTATTTTTCTTATTTGAAAATGATGCTTTGCATTGCAGTAACCGCTCTTTTTTCCGTTGGTTGCAACGAAAATACAAATGACTTTCCGCCACTCGAAGGAAATATCATGATTACCCAAGCTACCGAGCAAATACAAACCGCTCCTCAAACAGCTTCCGAGTGTACCATACATTTTACAACCTTGCAGGACTGGAATACCACGCTTTACATGGAAAAAGAAGAAGTAACCGATGAAGACTGGATAAGCATTACCCCTACATCGGGTGAGAAAGGAGAACATGTTATTAAAGCGGTCTTACTCGCCAACGACAAGGATTACGACAGACTAGCGACCATAACCATTCATTGCGGAGGGGAATCGATAGAATGCCGCATTACCCAAACAAAATCCGATTCTCCTTCTGAGGATAAAAAGGATGAATAAGATATATCGAAATATCTATAAAATAACCTCCCAGACTTCTCCATTATGTACAGCAGTCTGTGGAGGTTTTCTGATTTCTGTTATTACCTTTTTATACCCATTCGATACTTACCTTTAGGGTATATCCCCAATTATTTGTATCTTCGAACTCCATTTAAACAAATTATGATTAACACAAAAAATAGAATTATGCAAAAAGTCATTATCTTTTCATTGTTTTTATTTCTATCCTTTTCAACACTCCTCGCACAAAATGAAGAAAAGACACCACAGTCTAAAACCATTTCTCTGACAGATTACGGAATTAAACCAGGCAACAGCAAGTCTTTGGGATACAAGTTGTTTAAGGCCATTGAGAAAATAAATGGGAATAGAGACAAAAACGAGAATATTACCATTGAATTTGCTCCGGGAGTCTACCATTTTTATCCCTCTCAAAAGATACAAAGGGAATATTACATCTCAAACCACGACCAAGACAATCCTAAGTTTGTGGGAATAGCTTTAGAGAATACTCAAAATATTACAATAGACGGTAAAGGCTCTCAATTCGTATTTCACGGTGTAATGCTTCCATTATCTATATTGAATACTCAAAACTGCACAATAAAGAACTTAAGTATAGATTTCGAAAATCCTCATATATTCCAGATTGAGATTGTAGAAAACAATGGTACTGCAGGAATGGCTTTTCGTCCGGCCGAATGGGTAAAATATCGTATTACCCAGGATTCTATCTTCGAGGCTTACGGTGAAGGATGGACCGCACGCCCCAATTCTGGAATTGCTTTCGAAAAAAATACCAGACATATTGTGTATAACTCCAGCGACCTGTCCTATTCTACAAAAGGAATATATAAACTCAAGAAAGATAAATATGCAGATAAAGGAGAAATCCTTTATGCGCCCAACTGGAAAGATGAAAAGAAAACTCTTTTGCCGGGCACTATAGTAGCAATGAGAACATGGGAGCGGCCTACTCCAGGCGTGTTTGTCTCAAATTCAAAAGACATTATCCTCAACAATATAAAAGTACATTATGCCCGCGGAATGGGACTTTTGGCTCAGATTACAGAAAATATCACTCTCGACGGATTCTCGGTATGTCTGAAAGGAGATGACGACAAGCGATTTTTTACTACACAAGCCGATGCAACACACTTCTCGGGTTGCAAAGGTAAGATTGTATCTGTAAACGGATTATACGAAGGTATGATGGACGATGCTATAAATGTACATGGCACTTATCTTAAAGTGGTGAAACGTATTGATGACCATACTCTGGTAGGCAGATATATGCATCATCAGACATGGGGATTCGACTGGGGATTTGCAGGGGATGAGATTCAGTTCATTGCCTCACAGACTATGGAAGTGCTTGATGGAAGCAATAGAATCAAATCCATCACTCCCTACGATAAAGAATCAGTCAGCGGAGCCAAAGAATTCAAGATAATCTTTGAGAAGCCGGTCCATAAATCCATTTCCGAAAAAGGAGACTTCGGAATAGAAAATCTTACATGGACTCCCGAAGTTTACTTTGCAGGTAATACGATACGCAACAACCGTGCAAGAGGCAGCTTGTTCAGCACTCCGAAAAAGACTATTGTGGAGAATAATATTTTTGACCATACTTCAGGTACTGCCATTTTATTATGCGGAGATTGCAATGGATGGTTTGAAACAGGAGCATGCCGCGAGGTGATTATCAGAAACAACAAATTCATCAACTCTCTTACAAGTATGTTTCAGTTTACCAATGCAGTGATATCAATTTATCCTGAAATCCCCGACCTTAAAAAACAAATAAAATATTTCCATGGTGGAAAAAAAGGTGCCATCCAGATAACTGATAATGAATTTGATGTATTCGATGCTCCAATTCTCTATGCCAAGTCGGTAGACGGGCTTATGTTCAAGAATAATATTATCAGAACAAATACCGAATATAAGCCTTTCCATTGGAATAAAAGCAAATTCCTGCTTGAAAGAGTCAACAACGCAGAATTGGAATAAGTAATAAAAGGCGCCGGTAAACGTCGGAGACTTCAATCGACGTCGCCGGTTGTAAAGTCGCCGTTGTTGGCCGTACAGCCGACGATGCCAAATGTTCAGCCGGCGACGTCGGCTAAAGCAAGCAAATAAAAACATGAATCTATGTTCATGGCAAAGAAGGCTTTCTTAATCTGAAACAAAAAAGAATGAGACCGTCTCAAAATCATTTTGAGACGGTCTCATTCGCATATAATGATATCGACAAACACTACATAAAAAACTTAAAGACGAATATCACAGCCAAAATATACATAGCCGGTGACAGTTTCTTAAAGTTTCCGCAGCATAAATTCAGTAATACATAGCTTATCATACCTAATACAATACCATCTGAGATACTATATGCCAGCGGCATAAAGATGATACAGATAAATGCAGGTATAGCTTCTGAATAATCCAGCAAATCGATTTTCTTGATAGAAGACATCATCATCAGTCCTACCAGAATCAAGACCGGAGCAGTAGCAGCTCCCGGAACAGCCAGAAAGAATGGGGCAAGAAACAGAGCCAGCAGAAAACATACGGCTGTAACAAAAGCGGTCAGTCCGCTACGTCCTCCTTCGCCTACTCCCGAAGCACTTTCTACAAATGTAGTAATGGTACTTGTTCCCAACACTGCACCGGCAGTTGTTCCAATGGCATCTACCAGAAAAGCCTGTTTCAGATGAGGTATTTTTCCATTCTTATCGATCATACCTGCTTTTGTAGTTACTCCTACCAGAGTACCGATGGTATCAAACATATCCACAAACAGGAAAGTAAAGACTACCACAACCATTTCCTTGGTAAAAATCTGGTCCCACTGGAACTGACAGAAGATAGGACTGATAGAAGGAGGAGCACTGATTACCCCATCCAAATGAGTAAGTCCCATCGGGATACCAATTACAGTAGTAAGCAAAATACCAAAAAGCAAAGCTCCGCGTACACGTTTAATCAGCAGAATAGAAGTAATGGCCAATCCAATCATTCCCAGCAATGGAGAGCCGGAAGTAATATTTCCCAAGCTGATTAAAGTGGCATCGTTATTCACAATGATACCGGCATTTTGCAAACCGATGAATGCAATAAACAAACCGATACCCGCTCCAATGGCATTTTTCAATGTAGTCGGAAGCGCATCTACTATTTTCTCACGCAGGTTGGTAACAGTCAACAAAATAAAAATAATACCTTCTATCAATACAGCTGTCAGAGCAAACTGCCACGAGTAGCCTAAAGTAAGACAAACCGTATATGCAAAAAAGGCATTCAATCCCATACCGGGAGCCAATCCAAAAGGAAGCTTTGCATAAAAAGCCATCAACAAAGTAGCAAGAGCCGATGCCAAAACTGTAGTAGTAAACAAGGCTCCTTTGTCCATACCCGCAGCACTAAGTATATTCGGGTTCACTGCCAGAATATAGGCCATGGTCAGAAAAGTGGTAATACCAGCCAGAATTTCTGTACGTACACGGGTGACTTTAGAATCAAAACCAAATAATTTTTCAAGCATGATAATTATTCCTTACCGAAAAACAAATTAGAAACTCCATTTCATTGCCAAGGTAGGGATGTAGTAAAAACCGTTGCGTGTAGCAAAGTTTGTACTCAACTCCCATTCTGTACCTACACTCAAGTTCAAGTCATCATTTACATGCTTAAACTTGTTCAAGTTCACCCAGAACTGTGGCTCACTTATAAAGATAAAATCATGATTGTTTCCGTGTACGTCGGTATGTTTCTCACGCCAGAAATCTACGAAACCACTGAATGTATACTTTTGGTCGCAGAAATGCATTGTCCATGTACCTGTAAGCTGGAAGTTATGAGGTTTTGCATTTTTCTGAATATACTTATACAATACCTGAACTCCAAACACACGTGAGAAGTCAGCGTTGTTCCAGTTGTATGCCGGACCAGCCAGAAAAGCATTATTAATATAGTTCAGTCCTCCATTGTATTCTACATGTGCAGAAACCGGTGCTTTCCAAAACTTCAACTCACGGCTGATTTCCCAATACGCTGAAGATACCCCCTTATCGGTATAATCCATATCCACAAAGAAATAAGTACTACCCCATTTATCTGCTTTAAACATTTCTACAGTGGTAGTAACCCACGGACGACCTTCCAAAGAATTGTACATGGCACGTCCCAGATCATAGTGCAACTGAATGTTCTGTGCTTTTACCACTCCGGCAAAGCAAATCATCACGACTAATAAGAATAACTTTTTCATTAAACAACTGATTTTATTTTAAAATTGAGCTGCAAAAGTACGAAATTTCTGTTATATAACATAATATATCCTATCTATTACCTCAAAACCCGGAATTCAATAAGCAGACAATTGTTCTTTCGTTGTTACAAAAAAATTACAATATGTAGCGTTTCCGGCAAAACAATTGACTTGAATCAATAAAACAGGATATAATGCAAACTTTATAAAAGAAAGCGTACCACGCCTGCTAAAAAGAAGTATCTTTGTAGTGTCAAAATTAAAGATGACAAAAAGGTAAAATAATTGTTTTAGGGTATTAGAATAAAAAGGTTAGACCAAAGGTAAACCGTGAGGCACACCTGAGGTGTTTTTAAGATTTTCAGGTATTTGTTTTATTTAAAAAGAAAGGGTAACATTATGAAAAAGGTAAAAAGTATTTTTAAGAAAATAGCCAATGCAGATCCTATGATTTGGGGCTATGTAATGCTGAACGAAAGTTCACGCAAGTAATTAAAAACAGCTGACTCTGTCAGCTTTATGAAAGGAAATCCCAAGCCGAAAGGCTTACTATAAATCAAAGTGGTTGTACCCATACAACCACTTTTTTTATTTCCTTTTTGTACTTATCTTTGCACGAAAAGGATGAATCCGGTTATGGCACACCAAACTATAGATACCAATAATGCAGAGTTTCAGGATGCACTGAAACTGATACAATATACCCACCAGTCTGTTTTTCTTACCGGAAAGGCGGGTACAGGAAAATCTACTTTCTTGAAATATGTGTGCCAGCATACCAAAAAGAAACACATCGTACTGGCTCCTACCGGTATTGCCGCTATCAATGCAGGAGGTAGTACCCTGCACAGTTTCTTCAAACTTCCGTTTTATCCATTGTTGCCAGACGACCCGAACTTCAGTCTGAAAGGGGGAAAACTGCATAGTTTCCTAAAATATCCGGCGGAACACCGCAAACTGATTAAAAACATCGAACTGGTTATTATCGACGAGATTTCCATGGTCCGTGCCGATATTATCGATTTTATTGATAAAGTACTACGGGTGTATTCGCAGAACATGCGCGAACCTTTTGGAGGGAAACAGCTTCTGCTGGTAGGCGATGTATATCAGTTGGAGCCTGTCGTAAAAAATGATGAAAGGGAAATCATCAACCGCTTCTACCCTAATCCTTACTTCTTTTCGGCTCGTATCTTCCAGGAAATGGAACTGGTGTCTATCGAACTGACAAAAGTATACCGGCAAACGGACAAAGTATTTGTCAACGTACTCGACCACATCCGTACCAATACAGCCGGAGCTGCCGACCTGCAACTTCTGAACACGCGCTATAATGTGCCTTTGAAACAGAAGGAAAACGACTTGTACATCACTCTGGCTACACGGCGCGACACGGTAGACTATATCAACGAACAGAAACTTGCCGGACTTCCGGGTGAATCTACAGTTCTGAAAGGAGAAATTCATGGAGAGTTTCCCGAAAACAGTCTTCCTACTCTGATGGAACTGGAAGTAAAGCCTGGTGCACAGATTATCTTCATCAAAAACGACCAGGAAAAGCGATGGGTCAACGGAACAATCGGAACAATATCCGGCATTTCGGACGACGGTATTCTCTATGTCATTACAGAAGAGGGCAAGGAATTTGATGTGAGAAGAGAAAGCTGGAGTAACATCCGCTACCGTTACAACGAGGAAGAGAAAAAGATTGAAGAAGAGGAGTTGGGTACATTTACCCAGTATCCTGTCCGACTGGCATGGGCCATTACCGTACACAAGAGTCAGGGACTTACATTCAGTAACGTAATCATAGACTTTAGCGGAGGAGTATTTGCCGGAGGACAAACGTATGTGGCTCTGAGCCGCTGTACTTCGCTGGAAGGAATCTGTCTGAAAAGAGAGATTACACGGGGAGACATCTTCGTACGTCCCGAAATCGTATCCTTTGCCAAACAGTTCAACAACAAACAGGCCATAGACCGTGCCATGAAGCAGGCACAGGCCGATATACAATATACTTCAGCCGTAAAATCTTTCGACAAGGGAGATTTCCCCGAGTTTCTGAATCAGTTTTTCAAGGCTATCCATTCGCGTTACGACATAGAAAAGCCACTTATCCAACGGTTCATCCGCAAGAAGCTGAACATTATCAACAAGCTGAAAGAGGAAAACAGACTTCTGAAGGAACAGATGAACCAACAGAAGAAAAATCTGGAAAAATATGCCCACGAATATTACCTGATGGGAAACGAATGCATTACCAAAGCACATGATGTACGGGCTGCCCTTGCCAATTACGACAAAGCCATCGAACTTTATCCCGAGTATACAGATGCATGGGTACGGAAAGGTGTAACTTATTTCGACGACAACCGGATGGCTGAAGCGGAAGAATGCCTGAATCAGGCAGTCAAACTACGCCCCATGGACTTTAAGGCTGTATACAACAGAGGAAAGCTTCGCCTGCATACCGGCGATACAGAGGGAGCACTGACCGACCTCGACAAAGCAACAACTCTCAAGCCTCAGCATGCAGGAGCACACGACTGCTTTGCCGATGCACTCGACAAAGCGGGAAAAGAGAGTGAAGCAGCCTTACACTACCGAATTGCAGAGGAATTGAGAAAGCGCAAGGCTTCCCGTTCCGACAATCCTGCATAAAAACAGTTCTTTGATATACATACAAAAAGAAATGCCATCCGGAACCCAAAAGTTCCCAATGGCATTTCTTTATTTATTTATCATATACCCGTTAATTGTTAAGGTCTGGATTGGCAGCAATGGCTTCTTCCGGTATACGAAGAGTATAGCGTGAATCGTCTTGTTCGAGTACATAACTTTTTTCCTGCAATACTTTTTCTATCCGTGGACGAGTAGTACGGCGCAAATCAAACCAGCGTTGACCTTCAAAAGCCAGTTCACGTGCACGCTCGTTCAAGATTTCTTTCACCAAATCGGCTTTTCCCATCGCCTCTACCGCAGCCTTTTTCTTTGCATACGCTTCGGCTGTATATCGCTTTTCCATCAGTTCCAATACACGCTTGCGGGCTTCCGGCAATTTGTCGGATTGAGCAGCGGCTTCTGCACTGTTCAGATACAACTCTGCTACACGGATGGTATTTCTGAAGTTATGGTCGCCTCCTTTCAGACATTTGCGGTTTCCCTTATCATCGGGCTGAGCAAAATAAGCTGCAGGACGCAAGTCACCCTCACCATACAAAGAAAGGAAAGAAGGCAATACCGATACCGCATTCTTATAGTTGGCATTCATGGTAAATTCAAGTGGGTTGATGGCCTCTACCGACTGGAAATGATTCGGCAGTTTGAAACCTTCTGCCCGAAAATCTTCCAAAGTCGACTTTTTAGCCAATGCTTCTTCTGCATACTTATAAGCATTGGCCCAATCGCCCATATAGAGATACACACGCGAACGTAATGCCGGCACACACAGTGTGGTAAAACGGTAAGACAAAGTTATATCATCCCATTTTTCTACATTGAGTAAACTTTCTGCTGTCTGTATATCACTCAGTACCGAAGTATAAATTTCTCCTACCGTATTACGCTGAGCCCGTTCTTCCAAATCGGTAGAAAACTTCAATGGAACAGCTTTAGTATCGGTTGCTCCTGGCTTAGTATACGGTTGTCCAAAAAGATTGGCCAATACAAAGTGCATATATCCACGCATCAGATATGCCTCTCCCACCAACTGCTTTATCTCGGCATCGTGACCTTCAGTAATGTCACCTTGATGTTCAATGATAAAATTGGCATAAAACAACACCTGATAATATCCGGCCCAGTTGAAAGCAACAGTAGAAGAAGAAGTCGAAGTTCCGACCTCCCAACGTTCGATGGCAGAATACTTTCCCATGTCCGATTCGTTCGAAACAAACATCTCGTCTGCCCCCATATTGGCCAGTCCTCTATCCGAAGGTACCGTATTGTAAGCCGTAGCCCACAATGCACGATACTCTGCCAGCGTAGTAGGAATCACACTTCCCGTAGGCTTAATATCCAAATAGTTGTCGCACCCCGTGGCAAGTGCCATCAGGCAGATGCAAATTATATTTATATAGAATTTCTTCATAACGGTTTACGAATTAAAAGTTAAGATTCAAACTGAAGGTAAACGATTTCGGAATAGGCTGTGCATACGGATTTCCCATTGTTTCCGGATCGAGGAAATTATCATAGTTCGAACCAAAGACAAACAGGTTACGTGCTTCCAGCGCTACGCTCGCTTGAGTAATACCTACTTTCTTAATCAAGTCGAAAGGCAGTTCATACCCTAAACGGATACTTTGTACGCGCATGTAGTTCTGTTTCTTCACCCACATGTCCAGATTCTGATATACACCCAGTCCACCCAGCACGATATAAGAATCCGGATCCATGTTTCCGTCAATCAGTGCCGGCATGGTTCCATGAGGATTGTCGGAAGTCCAGCGATTCAAAATATCGCGGTTCGTATTCTGTCCTCTGTCGTATCCCATAATATCATAAGTAGGCTGCGTACGTACATAACCTCCTGCATTGAAAATACAGTTCACACTCAGTTCGAATGCCTTATAAGTAAATGTATTTCCAAAACCTCCGGTATAAGGTGATTCACTTGTACCGATATACTCATAACGGTTACGCACTTCCTGCGGTGTCAGATCGTATTGTCCGAATGTCCATTCCTTAATTTCGAAAAACTCTTTAGCGGTTTCTACCTTGCCGTTTTCCTTATTATAGAATGTCATTTGTCCGTTTTCGTCGACTCCGGCATAAGGGAAAGCAAAGATAGCTCCTACCGGATAACCTTCACGGCTTGGATAAATCGCATCCTCACGAATCGCTTCTTTTAAAACCTTATTCTGGTTGTAGGCAAAGTTGAAGGTAGTAGTCCACATAAATGACTTGGTATGAATATTACGGGTAGACAGACTCACTTCCACACCCTTGTTCTCCATACTTGCCCAGTTGATGGTAGTCGATGCGAAGCCTGTTTCAAGAGGCAACATTTGCATACCAATCAAGTCAACTCCTTTACGGTAGTAATAATCCACACTCAGATTGATACCCTGATTCAATACCGCAAAATCCATACCGGCATTCACCGAATAAGTTTTCTCCCAACGCAATTTATCATTAGGAGCAGAATTTACTGTAATCATATCTTCTGTACCTCCGGGAAGAATAGGAGTCGCATTATTCTGATATTTTCCCAACAAGAATGGTGAAGTATTCTTATCGATATTACCCTGCAAACCATACGATGCACGGAATACAAAATTATCCAACCAGCGCGCAGACTGCATAAATGGTTCTTGCGACACACGCCACAACCCACTTACCGAATACAACGGTAAGTAACGGTATTTCTTATCTACCCCAAACAGGTCGGAGCCATCGAATCGGATACTTCCACCCAATGTATAACGGTTCAGCAACGAATAAGAAGCGGTAGAGAAACCTGATACATAAGCATTTTCGACATTCGTCTTCGAATGTAACGGGAAAGCAAGGTCTTCACTCGGGAAAATCACCGGACGGTTGGTCATGGTACGGCGGTCGTAACCATAGCCCACCGAGTAAAGAGTAGTAGCCCATGTACGGCGCAACTCCGAACCCAGCATAATTTCGAATTCATGAATGTCTGCATAAGTATCGCGATATGTACCCATAGTCTTCCAGGTTACCTGAGAGTTTGAATTCTCATAAGCCTTATGGAAACCTCCTTTTTGAGGAAGGAACGAGGTCTGGTTACTCTGATGACTCTGATGTTCATGGCGCATGGCAAACGACTGCTCGTCTGCAATTTGCTCACGTGATGTTTTATCGAGCTGCAAACCCACCTGAGACGTAATCTTAAAACGGTCGTCAAAGCGCAACTCTACATCGAAAATCGAAGAAAAAGAGTTCGTCACCGATTCGTTGGACGTATTGTTTCTCTCTTCAAAAGTATTGAAGCCCAGTTCCGAGTATCCGGTCTGCATATCCATATCATAGATATAATTGCCGTCTTTATCGAATGGCTGAAGATAAGGATTGGCAATACGGGCATAAAACATCGGATTGGTAAATCCGTCTGTAGCCAAATATGAACTGCTGTTACGACGATTCACAAAAACCGAAGCTCCTACCTTCAATATCTTATTCAATTTATAATTAGCTTTGGTCACCAGATTCAGTCGGTCGGCAGATACACTGGGAATATTTCCATTCTCTTTCGAATAGCCCAAAGAGGTATAAAAAGTTGTACGTTCGTTACCTCCCGAAATACTCAAGTTATACTCCTGGCTAAATGCATTTCTCAACAGAATGTCATTCCAGTCGGTATTAATCAGACGCAAAGCATCGATTTCCTTCTGAGCATCGGCAGGCAAAGCACTCCATCCGTCTTTCTGGAACGCATCTACCGCACCATGACGCTTGATAATACGATAAACTTCTCCCTTATCCGAATTCAAACTATATCCACTTTTCAACAACTGAAGTTCCAAATCCACCTTCTCTGTCGCATTCATCAGATTCAGACGATCAATATCCTGCTTAGGAGAATAAGTCAGACGAGTATTAAAGTTTACTCTTGTTTTTCCGGCTTTTCCGTTTTTAGTCGTAATCACAATGACTCCATTTGCTGCACGGGCACCATAGATAGCAGTAGCTGCCGCATCCTTCAAGACAGTAATGTCAGCAATATCAGAAGGATTCAATCCAGCAATGGACGACTGTTGCACATCATCTACACTTTTCAAAGATTCCAGACTGGGCACATCTGTGCCTTCCAAAGGAATACCATCGAGTACCCACAAAGGATCTTGTGTACCATTCAAAGAAGAAGTACCACGAATACGGATTTTTACCGGCGCACCCGGTGCACCGGAAGTAGATATCGCAGACAATCCGGCAATCTGTCCCGACAACGCCTGATCGATACTTTTCACTGTTCCGATAGTAGATTCCGAAATATCAATCTTCGATACGGCAGCCGTCAACTTGCGGCGTTCAATGGTCTGATAACCGGTTACGACTACATCCTCCAGCATGGTAGAAGATGTTTCCATCGTCACATCATAATTCTTTTTCCCTGGTTTCAGTTCTATAGTTAAAGTTGTATATCCTATATAGCTACATTGTAGCTTTTTCACACCCTCCGGAATGGAGATAGAGAAGTTACCGTCAATATCGGTAATGACCCCCAGCGAAGTCTTGTTGCTTCCGGCTTTCTTCAAGTCGTCTGCAGAAACAAACACAGAAACCCCAATTAGTGGTTGCTTATCTTCGGCAGCAATTACATGACCTGTAATTACTCTGTCGGCTGCCATTGTCCAGGCAGCTTGTACAATAAGTAAGACTAAGAATAAGAGTTTTTTCATTCTAACTATATTAATGATAATTGATTATTTACAAACCCAAAGCTGTATTGATACGTAAAATCATATCGTCGTAATGATAACGTGTAGCAGTATCGGCCCCGTTACGTCTGGCTTCCAACAACTGTTTGATACGCAACAACTCACCACGTTTTACAGAGATTGCATCCGAGATACGGTTTACCTGCCCTCCGTAGAAACTCAATTCACGTTTTGCTCCCATACGTTCTGCGTGTTCGAAAGTAAATTCATCACAACTGCAACGAGGATGATCGTGCAACAGATAAGGATTTCCGCTGGTGGTGACCAGATGCTTATTGATTTTCACACCTTCACTCTCTGCCGCAGCAGTAATCAGTGCATCCAGAAATCCTTTCTGAAGATTTCTTTCCATTACATCTGGAGTACCGCCTTTTATTGTAGTAGCAAAAATAGATTTATGCATCTTATCCATCAGTTCCACTACAGTGAATGCCTTCTTTCCGTTCTTCAATTCATTTTCCAACATTCGCATCAAACGGTCGTTCGATAATAAATCCCAGAAGATATATCCTTGTGTATTCTTCAATATCTGATTCGGAGCATACTCTATCACCCCATTAGGATTCTTGCGCAACAGGAAAGTATAGTCTGATATTTCCGTATCGAACAGCCAGCGTGGATAGCAAAGCACCTCGTCCAGCAGAAAATCGAGAGCAGCTTCCTGCTTTTCTTTTTCCACAAAAGTGTAAGTCTTCACTCCATCACCTACTGTAGTATTCTCTATATAAATACCTCCGATATTTGCCATCACATGATAGAGGTAATTATTCCATTGCATAATTACGGCATAATACAAACGCGAAGCCTCTTCGTAAGTCTGTCCCTTTTCTCCGGTAGTAGTCCACTGGATAATCTGTGGAACAATACGTTTCAGGTTGGCAATTCCCAACTGAGAAGAACGTACCGGGTCGTCTCCCAAATCTTCGTTCTGAGCACGCGGATCGACAGCAGCACGAGGGTCTTGTGCTTCACTGTATTTGTATAAACGGTCTGTATGGCGACTCAGGAAATCATAAAGTACATCTTTTTCCGCTTCAGGAGTAGGCAATCCATACCAACGGTATCCGTATTCGATAGCAAACATATCGTAAGGGCCGATATGTGGAGAAACTGCAGTAACTCCATCTCCCGGCTGAGCCACATAATTGTATCGGGCATAATCCATGATAGAAGATGCTGTAGAGTTCATCTTGTCCGTAAATGTCTTCGAACGCAACGAATCGGTAGGAAATGTCCACGATCCCATCATGTTATGACGCAACCCCAACGAGTGTCCCACTTCATGGCAAGCCACAAAACGAATGGCATCTCCCATCATATCATCCGGTAATTTGATTCCTCTTGCTTCGGGATTAATAGCCCCGGTCTGTACAGTAATCCATTCCTGCACCATCGAAATCACATTATGCCACCACATGATATCCGCCTCGAGTATTTCCCCCGAACGTGGGTCAAGAATGGAAGGACCCATGGCATTGGCTTTCGACGAAGCAGCATAAGTCAGCACCGAGTAATTGATATCATCCGTATCTGCCGCAATACTATCCGGCAAATCTTTTGCAATAATGGCATTTTTGAATCCGGCACGTTCGAAAGCTACCTGCCAGTCTTCGATACCTTGCTTGATGTATTTACGCCAACGGTAAGGAGTAGCATCCTCAATGTAAAAGACAATAGGCTTGGCCGGTTCTACCAGTTCACCTCTCAGGTATGCCTCACGGTCTTCCGGTTTCGGCTCCAGCCTCCAGCGAGTGATGTATTTCTTTTCTTCCGTTTTCTGCTGTGCATCACTGAAATAAAGCAAGTCTTTTGTAAAATATCCCACTTTAGGATTATCCAAACGCCCCATCATAGGTTGCTCCGGAAGCAATACTAACGACGAGCTGACCTCTACCGTCACATTCACCGAACTCATTCCTTCATGCACTTTTGTAGTCAGCTCCGATGTAGCAACCACATTATTTTGGAAAGCCTTGACAGAACGTATTCTCGACAAACCTTTCACAGCAGAAGTACCAAGGTTTATATTATCGAATACGTTGTTAATACTGGTTTCTGAACCGTCATAAATATCATTGACCTGTATCAAAACCGAAGTAGAGTCGGGATAACAAGCTTCTATCTTAAAATCGGCTATTAATGGAGAGATGAAATTATTCTGCACCGACCGGGTAATCGCATCTTGCTTAGGCGACTCCGGCATCGGACGCATCTGACGCACCAGAATTTTCTTGGCTGCCTTATCCCATTCGAAACGTACCATCTGCGTTTCATAATTGGTTCCCCGGTTCACCCCTGCATCATTCAATTCCAACGGAACTCTCTGTAGCTTATTGACAACCAGCATATCCCGTTCCAACAATGCAACAGGAATTTCAAAAAAATACTTTGAGTCTTGTTTATACACATTAAACATGCCCCTTCCCAGCAAATGAGATTCAGAAGCAATCTTTTCATAATCGCTTTTTACAGATGCCGTGTCTTTCTCGACCTTTTTTTTCTTAAACAGTCCCGGAGTTTCCAACACATGATATTCCTCATTATAATTTAAGGATGCATTTAATGGCATTGCCAACGTGGCTCCTACTAACACTGTAGTCCACAGAATTCGGTTTAGAGTCATATTGTTTAGTCTTTAAAATGGGGTGCAAAAATATAAAAAATAATGCATTAATTTTACATTTATATAGAGAATATCTCTTTAAAGAACAAAATAACACCCATTTAGTTCAAAGAATAAAATTTAATTTAATAACTTTGTGAAGTATAATTATAAATTTATCAACCACCTTAATCTGCAGTCATGAAGATTAGCTTATATTCAAAAGTAGGAAGTTTTTTGGTTGCAAGCCTGTTTGCAACATCGTGTGCCCAACAAGAAAATATGGTACAAACCCTTACTCCTGTTCCTGTATCCTATCAAACAGAACAAGGAAAATTCCAATGGGATGCACAGACACAATTGTTTGCCGAAGGAGAAAAAATCGATACTTCTATCATAGAAACGGCATTCCAGCATGCTCCTCAACCAATAAAATGGACAGAAGCACTCCCAAAATCGAATTTTATCCGTCTGACTCTTGTCCCCGAACTGAAAGGCATTACATCACCGGAAGGATATACATTGCAAATTACTTCAAACGGTATACAGATTGAAGCCACTACACATGCCGGTCTGTTCTATGGAGTACAAAGTATTTTGCAGCTGGCCGAACAGGGAAAAGGAGCCATACAGGCAGCTACCATTACAGACGAGCCACGTTTCGAGTATCGTGGAATCATGCTGGATGTATCCAGACATTTCCGCAGCAAAGAATTTGTAAAGAAACAGATTGATTTACTTGCATCATACAAAATAAACCGTCTTCACCTGCATCTTACCGACGCAGCCGGATGGCGTATAGAAATTGACAAATATCCCCGCCTGACAGAATTTGCCGCATGGCGTAAAGGAGAGACATGGAAAGAATGGGGCAAAGGAGGTAACCAATACTGTGAAGCAACCGATCCGGAAGCCAAAGGAGGATATTATACCAAAGAAGATATTAAAGAGATATTGGAATATGCACGCCAACATTGCGTCACAGTCATTCCGGAAATCGAGATGCCTTCTCACTCGGAAGAAGTGCTGACTGCCTATCCGGAGTTATCCTGCACACACAAACCCTACAAGCAGTCTGATTTTTGCGTAGGAAACGAGAAAACATTCGAATTCCTTGAAAATGTATTGACCGAAGTAATGGAAATGTTCCCTTCCCAATACATCCATATCGGAGGTGACGAAGCTGGTAAAGGAGCATGGAAAACTTGCCCACTCTGTCAGGCACGCATGAAAAAAGAAGGACTGAAGAATGTAGACGAATTGCAGAGCTATCTGATTCACCGCATCGAACGTTTCCTGAATGCAAACGGAAGAGATTTGCTGGGCTGGGACGAAATTCTGGAAGGAGGTCTGGCTCCTAATGCTACTGTAATGTCCTGGAGAGGCGAAGCTGGTGGTATCAAGGCTGTTCGTGCAGGTCATCATGCCATTATGACTCCTGGGGAATACTGTTATCTTGATGGTTATCAGGATGCTCCGTATTCACAACCGGAAGCCATCGGTGGATATCTTCCATTAAGCAAAGTATACGGATACAATCCGGTACCCGATTCACTGACTACAGAAGAAGCCAAACTGATTCAAGGCGTACAGGGAAACGTATGGGCTGAATACATTCCTACAGACGAACATATGGAATACATGCTGTACCCACGTGCCATCGCATTGGCCGAAGTAGCATGGACAAAACCGGAAAACAAATCGTGGGATTCTTTCCACGAACGTATCCTGAAAATCATTCCGCAATTGCAGGCTAAAGGATACAATCCGTTCGATGTAAGTAAAGAAATTGGAAACCGTAAGGAAGCTGCCCAGCCGATAGAACACCTGGCTGTAGGCAAGAAGGTAACCTTCAATATTCCTTATTGGCCTAACTATCCGGCTAACGGAGAAAAAACGCTGACAGACGGTTTGCGCGGTGGATGGAACTACAACGACAAGCGCTGGTTGGGATTTGCCGACAATCACCGTATGGATGTAGTAATCGACCTGGAGAAGGAAACCGACATTCACTCTGTTGCGGCCGACTTCATGCAAATCTGTGGTCCGGATGTATATATGCCTGCCAAGGTTATCATTTCGGCCTCTACAGACGGAAAGAATTATACTACCCTTGCCGAAATAAATCATGAAGTAGTAAAAGATGATGCTGTATCATTCAAGAACTTCGGATGGCAGGGAGAAGCCAAAGCACGATATATCCGTTACCAGGCTATTGCCAATGCCGATCACGGTGGCATTCAGTTTGTCGACGAAATCGTTGTAAAATAAAAGCCGTACACAGTCTTAATATTTCATTCTCTTCCTCCGATTTTTCCTATAAAAAAGGAAAACGGAGGAAGAGTTTTTTATTTCTTAATAGAAATGACAAAATGTAAGGTTTGACATTTTGATATTTTCGACCTCTAAAAACAGGGCTTTTTGAGGCCTCATCCGAGTCCGGTGATTTTTTCCTTGATTTTAAGGGATTTGCATAATAAAAAAAGAAAGGAAATACGCTCCATTTTATACATAAAATCTCATTTATACATGTATTCTTATCACTCCTCGCATAATATCCTCTATTTTCTCACATAAAGCCACTTTATATCACATTCAATATCCGAAGGAGTTTCATATAAAAAGACGATGAAATAATCAATCCACCCCCTTTTCAGCAACCAAAAAACATACTTTTATAGATGCAAGCCTACGCGACTAGTCACGAAAGCGTACGTGATTAGTCGCATCAGCCCTCGTTACTTGTATCGTTGCCCCTCGATTCAAGTCCTTTTTCCTTATTTTTTAATCTGTAAAACATGCTCTACGACACTTATTTTACCCTTCTACAAGTCATTTTAAGCTCAATAAGCCCAAATAAAGAGTGATTTTGATTTAAATGGCTGTTATCAAAAAATAGTATATTTAGATTTTTAGAAAGAATATCGAGTTTTTCCATAACAAACTGCAAGTGTTTACTTATAGTTTTTTCATAGGAAAAATTAGCCTAATTATTGAAAATTCAATCCAATTTGTAAAGAATATCAAAAATTTAAATACTTTTGCCTATAATTAATCTACAGTAAAACACGTTTTACGATTATGAATAACAAGATTCTATTACTATTGGCAGGAATACTCCTTTGTTTACCTTTGCATGCACAATACCGCTTTTCTTTTCACAAAGACGGAAAATTTAAAATTGCTCAATTTACTGATATTCATTGGACTCCCCGTTCTGCCAACTGTAGCATCACAGCCTCCACAATAGAGTCTGTATTACAAGCCGAACAGCCGGATATAGCCATTCTGACAGGAGATGTAGTAACAGATTCTCCCGCATTGGAAGGATGGAAATCTATCATACAAATCTTTGAAAAAGCCCAAATGCCATTTGCCGTACTGATGGGTAATCATGATGCAGAAAATATGTCAAAAGACAGCATTTATCTCCTTTTATCTGCATCTCCTTATTTTGTAGGCAACAGAGGACCTGTTGATATTAAAGGATATGGAAATTCCATCATCCCTATCTATGACTCACAAAAACAAAGCACCATTTCATCGCTGTTGTATTGTTTCGACTCAAACGATTACCCGGAAAATAAAAATTACGGTCACTACGACTGGATACATTTTAACCAAATTGACTGGTATCGCAGAAAAAGTCAAGCCTATACAGCACAAAACAACGGCAAACCTTTGCCGGCTTTAGCATTCTTCCATATTGCCACTCCAGAATTCAATCACCTGATTGGCCGCAAAACCACTTGGGGAAGATGCAACGAAGGAGGAACCGGTGCGCCCAAACTAAACAGTGGTATGTTTACCTCTTTCATCGAATGTCAGGACATAATGGGGGTTTTTGTCGGACATGATCACGACAATGACTTTATCGGTCAGGAATACGGCATTGCCCTCGCATACGGACGAGTAACCGGAGACGACGCCTATGGAGATTTTAAACGGGGCGGACGTATCATAGAATTACATGAAGGTACACATAGTTTCGATACATGGATTACAACGCCAGATGGAAAAGAATTTACCTATTATTATCCATCAGGTATTACATCCATAGAGGAGGAAGAAGGAGATTATTTACCAGCACGTAAGGTTCAGTCTCCTAAACAAGGAGTAGCTTATACTTATTACGAGGGAGAATTTGAAAAAACAGCCGAAGTATTGAAAGGGAAAAAAGTAAAGACCGGTGTTATGAAAAACTTCGATATTACCCAAGCTCCCGCAGAAGACTATTTCGGTTATGAATTCCGCACACTGATACTTATTCCGGAAAAAGGAATCTACAACTTCTACACCTATTCGGACGATGGCACTAAACTGTATATTGACGGAAAAGAAATCGTAGATAATGACGGCTCCCACAATGCTCAAAGAGCAGAAGGTAAAGTCGCATTGGAAGAAGGCTTCCATGAATTGCGTTTAGTTTATCTGGAAAGCTACATGGGACAGGAACTTGAAGTCGGCATTTCGGGAAGAAATATACTTGAAACACCTATACCTGATGATATGCTGTATTTGGGGAAATAAGAAACTCCTAAAGCATAGTACTGAAAAACACTGCAACTCAATAAAAAATAGAACATGAAATTATATCCGAAAATATCGGTCAAAATTTTATTTCTAATTGCCATTCTGTTGACAATAACCTCTTTGTCGTCTAAAACAAACGGTCGACATACTCTTTATAGTTCTTATAAAACAGACTGCCAGTATGATCCATTTCGTTTATATGATGAAGAAGATAGTACAAAAGTGGATTTTAGTACAGCCTATAAAAATTGGCTGACACCAAACAGCACAGAGAATATAAAAGATTTTACGCATAAATTGATTGAGGATAAATATACATTCCAAACAACATTATTCAGTTCTAAAGTATACATTATCGAAGACGAGACAGATAGTTCACTCAATTATTGGGATACTATACCATCGAATGGCATACTCGGAAAAAACTACACACGGATAGAAATGTACATCGATCCTCAAATAGAACAGAAAGATTCATTAATATTTCAAATACACGGAAAATCAAAAGTCAAAAACATTATCTGTGATTTTGCTGGAGAAATACATATTGAACATATTTACGGATACTGGAATTATGGTCTGAATTTTCCTAAAGAATACAGAATTGTAGGTAGCTATTTTCTGAACGAAAATAAAAAACAATATGGTTCTGGAACATTCCAAGGTACATACAGCTCTTACTGTTATATAGACGAGAAACAAAAAACAGTTCTTCTATATGATCTGTTTTACATAGCTGATGGATATGAGAATCGCAACTTTGTAGGGACTTGGACAAACCATAAAACCAAAGAAAAGAAAAAATGTATTTGGGGAGATAACCGTTTACCATACACATTTGATTTTGACATTGGAGACGGTTCTATGGTTATTAATCCCAAATACAATAGTATTGAGTGGGAACAATGGAAATCAGATATACCCTCAAAGCAGTGGTGGAAAAATACTAACTGAAATTTATCATATACTTAACGGATTATATTAAACTCTTTTTAATACAAAAAGTATGAACAAAAAATTTCTATGTTTACTCGGAGCAGCATCAATAGGGATGTCTTTGTCTGCTTCATCAATGAGTAAACCCACACCTCCAAAAGAAGGACATGCTCCCCTAAGCACACTTCCTTCCGCAAATCAGAATGCTCAAACCGTTAAAGGTACAGTAATCGATGCTAATGGAGAAGCCATAATCGGCGCAAGTGTACAAGTAAAGGGTACAACGATTGGTACAATTACAGATTTCGACGGTAACTTTACTCTGGATGTTCCGGAAAATGCCGTACTACGCATTTCATACATCGGTTTTATTACTCAGGACATTAGCGTAAAAAACAAGAAAGATTTCAAAATTACTTTGAAAGAAGATAACAAAACACTGGAAGAGGTAGTAGTAGTAGGTTATACTACTCAACGTAAAGCCGATTTAAGTGGAGCCGTTTCTTCTGTAAAAGTAGAGGAAATCAGCGATATGTCTGTTACAGGTATCAACCATGCTTTGCAAGGAAAAATGTCTGGTGTAACAGTATATGCCAACAGTGGTGCACCGGGTGCTTCTGCTTCCGTACGTGTGCGCGGTTTGGGAACAATCGGTAACAACGACCCCCTCTACGTAATCGATGGAGTTCCGGCAGATAATATGAACGATATTAACCCGAGTGATATCGAGCGAATCGATGTATTGAAAGATGCGGCTTCTGCAGCTATCTACGGTTCACGTGCTGCCAATGGTGTGGTTATCATCCAAACTAAAAAAGGTGGAAAATCGGAAAAGGTAAATGTAACTTTCAACATGCACCACGGCTTCAACTCCATCCCGAAAAAACTCGGATTGCTTAACGCAGAACAAAGAAATCTTATCCATACAGAAGCTTACGAAAATGACAACAAGCCTGTTCCGGAATATTATAGCTCTCCATATGCACAGGTTACACGTACAGACTGGCAAGATGAAGTCTTCACCAACGGATATACCGGTAACTACGATTTAGGCTTGTCCGGCGGTTCCGAAAAAGCACGTTATAACGTAGCAATGGGATATCTCAGCCAAAACGGAGTTATCAAAAATTCCGGTTACGACCGTGTAAACTTCCGTGTCAATACAGAATTGAATATCACCAAGAACTTGAAGTTTGGAGAAAACTTGATGGTTACTCACTCTGTACAAGACATGATGGATACACAAGGTTCTAACGGTGTTATTTCTTCGGCTTTGGTATTCGACCCATCTATTCCGGTATATACAGAAGACGGAGGATACAGTGGTAGTGGAGAATTGGGTACCGATATGCGTAACCCGGTTTCTATTATCGACCGTACTGATAAGAAACGTACACGCGACCGTATCTTTGGTAATGTATATGCAGAATGGGAAATCATTAAAGGCTTAACAGCCAAAACAGACTTTGGTTACGACTGGTCTCAATGGCAGGAAAAAGAATATACTCCTGTTATCCCTGAAGCGGGTCGTCCGAATTCGGTGGCAGAACTCACCCAGCAAGACTGGCAAAGCACACGCTGGATTAATACTACAACTTTGAAATACGATGGCAAATGGGGACGTCATAAATTGATGGCCTTAGGAGGATGGTCTTTTGAAAACTACAGCATGAACTTTACCAACATGCGTGGTTCTAACTTTGCCTCTGACGATGAATCTCAGCGTTTCATGGACTGTGCAGGAACAATCAACTGGATTCTGACCGGACGTAAAGAATGGGCTTTGATGTCTGCCTTCACACGTTTCGACTATTCTTACGCAGACAGATACTTGTTCTCTGTAAACTTCCGTGCGGATGGTTCTTCTAAATTCTCGAAGAACAATCGTTGGGGATACTTCCCTTCAGTTTCTGGAGCATGGCGTATTTCTGAAGAAGCCTTCTTCGAAGATATCAAGAATACAGTACAGAACTTCAAGCTCCGTGCAAGTTGGGGACAACTTGGTAACCAGAATATATTCGACTATTATCCAACCTATACCAGTGTTGTCAACACACAGGATGACGACGGTTATTATGCAGTATTCGGGAAAGATGAAACTGCTGTAGGCGGACGTTACGAAGCTTCTATCGCAAACAAGGATATCAAGTGGGAAGTAACTACACAGACCAACGTCGGTATCGACTTAAGTTTATTTGACCATTTGGATATTACTGCCGATTACTTTGTCAAGACTACTTCCGATGTATTGCTGCAAGTTCCAGTCACTTCATTGGCTGGTGTAGACAGTGAACCGTGGATTAATGCCGGAAAAGTACGTAACAAGGGATTTGAATTCAGCGCAGCATGGAATGGAGAAAAGAACGGATTCACTTACAATGTATATGGTAACTTCAGTACAATTAAAAACGAAGTGCTTTCTTTAGGAAACGGTAGTGAAGCAATTTACGGAAGTACTTACCGTGGAAGTAACATTACCAGAACTGTGGTAGGAGAACCAATGGCACACTTCTATGGTTACAAGACAGACGGAATCTTTACTTCACAGGCTGACGTAGATGCATATAATCAGAAATACAATAAGAACGCTGTTTTGGGAGATGTTAAATTCGTAGACAATGATAAAAATGGAATCATTGACGGAAACGATAAGACCAATATCGGAGACGGATTCCCAGACTTTACTTATGGATTCGGATTTGACGGTTCATACAAGAACTTCGATTTGTCTTTGTTCTTCCAGGGAGTAGCTGGCTACGATATCTTTAAAGCAGTAAATTATGAAGGAATGTATGTAAATAAACTGTATAATCAGTTCAGTGACATCTTAGACCGTTACCATCCGGTTAATAATCCAAACGGAACATTGCCACGTGTTACATTGGAAGATCTAAATGGTAATGGTGATTTTTCTGACTTATATGTAGAAAACGGTAACTACCTGAAGTTGAAAAACATCACATTGGGTTATACACTTCCTAAAAAACTGACAACCAAATGGGGTATGCAGAAACTGAGAGTATATGTTACTGCTCAGAATGTATTTACTATTACCAAATACTCAGGATATGATCCGGAATTGGGAGAAACTTATGCAGATAACAACGACAACTACGGAGTTACAGAGTTGGCTGTAGACCGTGGACAGTTCCCGCAAACAAGATCATTCCTTATGGGTGTTAATATTAATTTCTAAAATAAACAGTATGAAACTGAATAAACTTTTATATATATCTTTATTTTTACCGTTGTTCAGCTCTTGTTCACTTGACCGAGAACCTTATGGACTGAACAATTTGTGGAGTTCTGAAGAGAATGCCCAAAAAGCATTAGACGCAGCCTATGTTCCACTCTACGAAGAAGAAGGTTTTGGAGAAGGACACTGGTGGGCTGGCTTACTTAGTGATGACATGGTAACCAACAGACAGGAACCCCCGATGGAACGTTTAGCCTACTTTACAGATGTAACCAACACATATTGGGCAATGTACGATAACTGGAAAGTAATGTACAAAGTCATCCGTCGTGCCAATGACGTATTGGCAAATGTCCCCAATATTGAAATGACCGAAAGCAAGAAAAGAATTATGCTGGGAGAAGCCAACTATTTATGTGCATTCTCTTATTTCTTCCTTGCAAAACGTTATGGCGGTTTGCCTTTTTATGATTACAACAATCCTACTGAGTTCAACAAACCTCGTGAAACAAAAGAGCAGACTTACAAAAACATTGAAACCTATCTGCTGAATACCATCGAATATTTTAGAGACATTGATGGACAGCCTCTGTGGGAACGTACCAGCGATGATTGGGGACGTCCTAATTTGGGAGCAGCATACGGTTTGCTGGCAAAAGTATATGCACACTGGGGAAAGATGGACAAGTGTAAGGAAATGGCATGGGAAGTTATCAACTCCGGCAAATATTCACTGGAAACAGCAAACGGTAATGGATTTGATTATCTGTTCTCACCTGCAGGAGAAAAGAGCAATGAAGTATTGTTCAATCTGACTCAGCTTCCAGAACGCCACAAATGCTCTATCATTTCTGTAGTTCCAATGTCTTCTTCACTAACTGGAGGTACCGGATGGCGTTACTTTGCTCCAACACAGAGCTTGAGAGATGCGTTCAAGGAAGGAGACTTAAGACGTAAAACTACAGTAGCTCAAGACGGTGATGAATATTCCTGGATTGGTAAAGACTTCATCTTAAAAACACACCCTACAGAACAAGACAAACAAGAAGCTGAAGCTGAAGGAAAGACTGTAGGAGATATTAGCGACATGACAACCGGGTACATGTGTGTAAAATATGCAAATGCTTATTCTACCATGAATGGCTGGGCTTGGGAAGCCGGAGCTGATGTGCCCTTACTGCGTTACTCTGATGTATTGCTTTTGTATGTAGAAGCACTGATGGATGAAAAAGGATTGAACAGCAGCAACCGGGATGCGATGACTTCGGATGCAACAATTCTGAAATATTTCAACGAAGTACATGAACGTGCTTTTGCGGATACACCGGGTTATGACCACAAAGACCAGATTAACTTTATGGATTTGGTGAACGAACGTCGCTGTGAGTTAGCTTATGAAGACGAACGTCATTACGACTTAGTCCGCTGGGAAATGGCTAAAGAGGTATATGCTCAGAATGATAAAGATAAAGGTGCTCGCACTTTTGATCCAGCCAAAGACAGACACATGCCTTTACCTCAGAGCGAAATAGAAAACAGCAACGGAGTATTGATCAACAATCCGGCACCTGGATATTCAGACTTCGGTAGCGCACAATAATCTCAAGACTTATTTAATGTCTTTATAAAGACTCTCATTAAATATTTCTATTAACTTTGTCATTCTGGCGGATACAGGCAATTCATTGCTATAACGTCAGAATGACATTGTTTATTATTAGGCACATTTAATTAATACACATGAAAAAAACATTATTCTTTTTAATGGGGGCATGTATTTTAGGAGCATGTACAACCAATACAGAAGAAAATAAGACAGCTACAGAGTATGTAAATCCATTTATCGGCACAGGTTTTCACGGACACACTTACCCGGGAGCTACTGTTCCTTTCGGAGCAGTCCAACTCAGTCCGGATACACGTAGAGGAGACTGGGATGCCTGTTCCGGCTATCACTACTCAGATTCTACATTATTAGGATTTTCACATACCCATTTAAGTGGTACCGGATGTATTGACTTGGGCGATATCCTATTCCGTCCTACAGTAAACGATGTCACCCTCCAAACACAAGGAGACATTTATCGTCCGGCTTCGTTCTCTCACCACACAGAAAAAGCTGTACCCGGATATTATAGCGTCACATTAGACGATGAACAAATCAAAGCAGAGCTGACTGCCACAACTTATGCCGGCATGCATCGGTATACATATCCAGAAGGAAAAGAAGCCCGTATTATTATAGATTTAGCTCATCTGCTGACAGAGGAATTTATCTACGAAGCAGAGCTGAAACAGACTGCCGACAATGAACTGGTGGGTATGCGAAATACAAGAGGATGGGTAGACAATCAGCATATCTATTTCGTAGCACAGTTCTCCAAGCCACTGAAATCGGTTCAATTCATCAGCGATGGAAAAGAAACAACTGATGCGAAAGAAGTGAAAGGAAATCGTATACAAGCTGTAGCCGGATTCGGTCAGGAAAAAGAAATCGTAGCTAAAGTAGGACTTTCTGTAGTAAGCATCGACAATGCACGGGAAAATCTTATCCATGATATACCTCATTTTGATTTCGACTCGATACGCAATCAGGCTTTAAACAGCTGGAATCAGGTCATGGATAAAGTACAGGTTAAAGGAGGTACAGAAGCTCAACGTACCAATTTCTATACCGCATGGTATCACTCATTGGTAGTACCCAATACTGTAAGTGATGTAAATGGAGAGTATCGCCGGCATGACATGAGCATTGGCAAAGTAGCTCCAGGAAGAAAAATGTATTCTACTTTCTCTACATGGGATACCTTCCGTGCATGGAATCCACTTATGACACTGACCGATACTACACTGGTAAACGATATGGTCAACTCCATGCTTGCTATGTACGATGCATCCGGAGAACTGCCTCTGTGGCCTCTGTCTGCAGGAGAAACCGGTACCATGATTGGTTATCACTCTACTTCGATTATTGCAGATGCTTACCTGAAAGGAATCCGGGGATTCGATGCAGAGAAAGCATTACAAGCCATGATTGCATCTTCTGAAAAGAATAAGAAAGGCGCTGATTATTATATCAAATATGGCTTTATCCCTGCTAATATTAAGAAAGAATCAGTATCGTGTCTGCTTGAGTTTGCTTACGATGACTGGACAATTGCACAAATGGCCAAAGCCATGAACAAGCAGGATATATACGATACCTACATTGCACGCTCCCAGAATTACATCAACGTATTCGATGGAAAGACAAAATTCTTCCGTGGCAAGAGAATGGATGGAAACTGGGCCAACGGATTCAATCCTTTTGAACCGGGACGTGACTATACTGAGGCAACTGCATGGCAGTATCGCTTCTTCGTGCCTCACGATGTAAATGGTATGATACAACAGTTTGGTGGAATTGAAGCCTTTACAGCTTGTCTGGATTCATTGTTCTCTGTCAGTTCAGAATTGCATGGAGAATTGGTAGATATCACCGGATTGATTGGTCAGTATGCACACGGAAACGAACCGAGCCATCATATGGCATATCTGTACAACTACGTAGGCCAGCCTTGGAAGACTCAGGAAATGACTCGCCGTCTGCTGGATGAAATGTATGCTCCTACTCCGGAAGGTATCATCGGTAACGAAGACTGCGGACAGATGTCGGCATGGTATATTCTGTCGTCTATGGGATTGTATCCTGTATGTCCGGGAAGCAATGAATTCTCGTTGACAACTCCTTTGTTCGAACAGACCACACTGAAACTGGCCAATGGAAAGACACTGACCATTACCGCCAACCATCCGGACAAAAATGTATACATCGATAAAGTTGAACTGAACGGACAGGTTATTGAAACCAATTACCTCACTTACGAACAGTTGATGCAGGGAGGTACACTAGCATTTACACTGACAAACAAGCCGAACCACACCCGTGGTACCGAACCATCCGCTTATCCTCATTCACACACCGAAGGTGAAGTTGTATCTACTCCTTATGTCGATCAGGACTTGGATTTGTTTACCAATCATATTGATGTAGAACTGGCTTCTGCTACAGAAGGCTGTCAGATTCACTATACATTAGACGGTAGTGAACCTACTGCAGCATCTCCTGTATACTCTTCTGCGTTAAGCATAGACCAGACTACTACCATCAAAGCGAAAGGATTCAAGGAAGGCTATCAGGCCAGCCGTACACTGACTATACAGGCAACTAAGGCTGAATTCCGTCCTGCCTTGTCTGTTTCTGCCGGAAAGCAAGGTACTGCCTACACTTATGTAGAAGGATACTTCCAAAAAGTAGCCGACCTGAAAAACGGTAAAGTAATAGAAAAAGGAGTCATGCCGGAACCTTCTATCAAAAACGCCAAACAGCCCGACCACTTTGGTTATACATTCGAAGGACTGATTAATGTACCCGAAGAAGGTGTCTATACCTTCTATACCCGTTCGGACGACGGTAGTGTGTTGTACATCGATGGTGAAAAGATTGTAGACAACGATACCTCACATGCAGCCATCAGTGCCACAGGACGCATTGCTCTGCAAAAAGGTTTTCATTCATACAAACTTCTTTATTTCGAAGACTACGAAGGAGAAGAATTGGGTTGGGGCTGGAAACGTCCCTCTGGAAACAAGATGGAAAACATCCCTGCAAATTTGTTGTATGTGAAATAAATATTTAAACCTGATAATAAAAAACAAGTATTCATGAAAGCACCTCATTCTTTTATTGCCTGTCTCGTAACCGGACTGAGCTTTCTTTCTTTGAATGGAAATGCACAAAGTTGCGGCAACGACAGCATCTACAAACTGCCGTATAAAGACACTTACGTCAAAGAGCAGTTGGTAGCAGAAAATACATTTCGTATTGCAAAGCCGAAATATACTTCACTCCCAAAAGACTTTGCACAAGCTAAGGAAATTCTTCCTAATCCGATATGGAACGGACACGAAGAAGAGCTAAAAATGTATTGGCGCGCCTGGGAAATAGCTGTGGGTAATATCCGCAATCCGGAACCGGGTTCGGGATTCGTAATGCCTTATATCGATACGGCTTACAATGGTAATATCTTTATGTGGGACAGTGCCTTCATTCTGATGTTTGCACGTTACGGTGCCCGTTACTTCCCCTTCCAGTATACGCTGGATAACTTCTATGCCAAGCAGCATCCGGACGGTTTTATCTGCCGTGAAATAAAGGATAATGGAGCCGACTGTTTCGAACGCTATGACCCGGTAAGCACCGGACCGAATCTGATTCCCTGGTGCGAAATGGCATACTACCATCAATTTGGAGATACAGAACGCCTGCATAAAATATTTCCTGTTTTATGCGCCTATTACAAATGGTTGAAATTGAACCGTACCTGGCGTAACGGTACCTACTGGTCGAGCGGATGGGGTACTGGTATGGACAATATGCCCCGTGTAAAACAGGGATACAATATGATATTCAGCCACGGACATATGATTTGGCTGGATACTAACCTGCAGCAATTGTTTACCGCCAATCTTCTGCTGGAAATGGGCTTCTACCTTGAGCGCTGGCAAGAAATAGAAGAACTGGAAGACGAAGCAACCATGCTGAAAAAATACATCCGTGAAAATATGTGGGATGAAAAGACCGGATTCCTGTACGACCAGTATGCCGACGGTTCTTTGAGTACTACTAAGGGGATTGGTGCATATTGGGCACTTTATTCTGATGTACTGAATGACGACCAACTCAAACGCATGGTCAGCGAATTGGACAATCCCGCTACCTTCAAACGGAAATTCCGTGTTCCTTCTTTGTCGGCAGACAATCCCCGTTACAAAGCAAACGGACGTTACTGGCAAGGAGGAATCTGGCCCAGCACCAACTATATGGTTATGAACGGACTTATGGAAAAAGGATTCCGTAAAGAAGCCCGCGAAATAGCATTAAGCCATTACGACCAGGTATTCCAGGTTTACAAAAAAACCGGAACATTCTGGGAATATTATGCACCCGAATCGGCAGATCCCGGATTTATGGCTCGTGACGAGTTCGTAGGATGGGGAGGACTTGCTCCTATCGGCGAATTAATTGAATTTATTATCGGTATCAGAGGAGATTATACAGAAAAACAAATTGTATGGGATATGAATCTGACCGAAGCCAACGGTATCGAACGCTATCCTTTCGGACCGGATGGAAGCATTACCATGAAAGCTGCTGCACGCCGTTCTGCATCCGATAAGCCCAAAATTGAAGTGGAATCCAATATTCCATTCGAATTGGTCGTACTCTATGGCGACAAGAAAGAAGTATTCAAAGTAACACCTGGAAAAAATAATTTTTAATATTTGAGAACCATGAAAAAATACCAATGGATTGTAGGAGCAATGCTGGCTTTAAGCCTCTCCTCCCCCACCCAGTCTTTTGCTCAGACTAAAACACAATATCAGTCGAACCGCCCTGCTGTAGATAACAGACATTTTACGTCGGAAGCCATCGAAAAGATTATAGCCGAAGTAAAAGAAGCTATCAAAGATCCTAAACTTCGCTGGATGTTCGAAAACTGTTATCCTAATACACTGGATACAACCGTAAAATTCCAGATGAAAGGCAAGAAACCCGATACTTTCGTACTGACGGGAGACATTCATGCCATGTGGCTGCGCGACTCTTCTGCCCAACTGTGGCCTTATCTGCAACTGATGCAGCATGACAAAAAACTGCAACAACTCATCGCAGGCCTCATCAACAGACAGGCAGAATGTATTCTGCTCGACCCTTATGCCAATGCGTTCAACGATGGTCCTACCGGAAGTTTTTGGGAATCGGACAATACTCAGAATATGCGTAAAGAATTGCACGAACGTAAATGGGAATTGGATTCTTTGTGCTATCCTATCCGTATAGCTTATTTCTACTACATCCTCACCGGAGATACTTCTGTATTCGATCAGGTATGGAAAGACGCCATGAAACTGGCTGTAAAGACCATGAAAGAACAGCAGCGTAAAGAAGGCAACGGACCGTACAGTTTCACACGTAACTGCGAAAAACCGACAGACTCTCAGATTAACGGGGGATTCGGTGCACCGGTAAAACCGAATGGAATGATTGTCTCTGCATTCCGTCCGTCAGACGATGCAACCCAATACGGATTCCTTATCCCATCCAATATGTTTGCCGTAGTATCTCTCCGCCAATTGGCAGAAATACAGCAGAAGGTGTACAAGGACGAAGCATTTGCCAACGAATGTCTGGCTTTGGCACAGGAAGTAGACGATGCCATCCAGAAACATGCCATCGTAAATCACCCCGTTTGTGGAAAAGTATATGCATTCGAAGTAGACGGTTTCGGCAACAGCCTGTGTATGGACGATGCCAACATTCCAAGCCTTTTGGCTGCTCCTTACTTGGGATACTGCAAACAGGATGACCCGTTGTATCAGAATACACGCAAACTGATATGGAGCGACAACAATCCTTATTTCTTCTCGGGAAAAGACGGTGAAGGAGTAGGCGGACCACACGTAGGACTGAATTACGCATGGCCTATGAGTATCATCATGAAAGCAATGACCAGCAACAATCCGGAAGAAATCAAAGAATGTCTTAAGATGCTGCGCGATACAGATGCCGGTACCGGATTTATGCATGAATCTTTCAATGTAAACAATGCAGCCGACTTTACCCGTTCGTGGTTTGCCTGGGTTAATACCCTCTTCGGAGAACTCGTTGTAAAAGTATACCACGAATATCCCGAAATATTGAAGGGAGATTTATAAACTTCATTTCATAACTTATTCATCCATCAGCTATGAAAGAATATGTAATAGCACTCGATTTAGGCGGTACGAATTCGGTTTTAGGACTGGTCGACAAAGAGGGAAAGATTCTGAACCGTTCGTCCTTCAAAACCGGAGATTGCCCAACCATAGAAAGTTACGTGACCCAGTGCGCAGAAAGCGCACGGGCACTTATCTCTCAGGCAGGAGGAAAAGAAACAATCAAAGCATTCGGCATCGGAGCACCCGATGTAAACTATTGGGACCAGACCATAGAAAATGCAACCAACCTGCCTTGGAAAGGAATTGTCCCACTGGCTGCCTTGCTGGAACAAGAGCTGGATATTCCCGTATACATGACCAACGATGCCAAAGCAGCTGCCTTGGGAGAAATGTTGTACGGAGCAGCACAGGGAATGAAAGATTTTATCATGATTACGCTGGGCACAGGAGTAGGCAGCGGTATTGTTGTCAACGGTGAACTGGTATACGGGAAACGCAGTTTTGCCGGAGAACTGGGACATACTTCTGTACGTCCGGAAACCGGCAGAGAATGCCCTTGCGGACGCAGAGGATGTGTAGAAGCATACTGTTCGGCTACCGGAGTCGTGCGTACTGCTCACGAACTGTTGGAGCAAAACAACGAAGAAAGTCTGCTGCGTAAACTTCCGAAAGAAACACTTACTTCCAAAGATATTTACGATGCGGCAATACAGGGAGACAAATTGGCCAACCAGATTTTCGAACTGACAGGAAGTCTGTTGGGAGAAGCCTGTGCCAACTTTGCCACATTCTCCGATCCGGAAGCATTCATATTCTTTGGAGGACTGACCAAAGCTGGAGATTTACTGATGAAACCTCTGACACAGACCTACGAACAGACTGTATTCGACAATTATAAAGGTACAGCCCGCTTCCTGATTTCTCAATTGGACGATGCCGATGCAGCCCTGCTGGGAGCTGCTGCATTAGCCTGGACCAGATAAGAAGAGTGTTTTAAATACAAAAAAATACCGCAGTCTTTCGAATGCGGTATTTTTTTATTTCATATTTTCTGTTCCCGAACTTAATCTTTTGCCTGATGAACAGTAAGCTGTGGGAACGGGAATCCGATACCTTCTTTATTAAAGGTTTCATACACCACCTTATTCAAGTCGAAATAAACGTTCCAGTATTCTTCTGTAGAAGTCCATACGCGCAATTTAATATCGACACTGCTGGCTGAAAGTGCCCCCAAACCAATGAATGGTGCAGGATCCTGCAGGATACGGCTATCTTCCTTGATAATACGTTCCAGTACCTCTCTCACCCGGTTATAGTCTTCGCCATATTCCACGCCAATCACCAGTTCTACACGGCGTTTATCCTGCTTACTGTAATTTACAATCGCATTACTGCTCAACGAGCCGTTGGGTACATAAATCACCTTATTTTCCGGAGTAGTAAGAATCGTATGGAAAATCTGTATCTCACGTACAGTACCTCCCACCTTCTGGGCATCCGATTCAATATAGTCACCTACCTTAAAAGGCTTAAATACCAATATAATCAGTCCTCCGGCAAAGTTGGACAGATTTCCGGACAAAGCCATACCGATAGCTACACCGGCAGAAGCCAACAAGGCAGCCAAACTGGTGGTTTCTACCCCCAACTTACTGATAATGGCAAAAGCCAATATCAAATTCAGTGTCAGGTTAAGAAAGCTTCTCAAAAAAGTCTGAACGCTGATTTCCAGCTTCCGCTTTTCAAGAATCTTCACTACAATACGACTAATCTGTTTTATCAGGAAACGGCCCACAATATAAATAATCACTGCGGACAAGATACTCTTCCCAACCTCTATTCCCCACTCTGCCAGTTTACCCAGAAAATCGTCCAATGTCATTCTCTGAGTGACACTAAGTAATGTTAACAACATAATTCTACAATTTATTTATTCATTCAATATTCCTTTTCCCTGACGGATAATTTCCGGTTCGTCATTACAACAATAAATCACGGTAGAAGGTTCAGTCCCTCCCATTCCTCCGTCGATAACCAGATCTACTTCATCTCCCCATTTTTCATCAATCAGTTCGGGATCCATCACATATTCCACATCTTCCTTCTCGCCTAAGGGCACGGTAGTAGTCAGAATAGGCGCATCAAGCAACCGGCAGATTTCACGGATAATCGGATTGTCGGGTACACGTATTCCCACTTCCTTTCTGTTGCGGAAAATCTTGGGCAAACGGCTGTCTGCATTCAGGATAAAAGTAAACGGTCCCGGAAGATTCCGCTTCATCAGCTTAAACGTGGCATTCTCCACCCGCGCATACTCACTGATGTTACTCAAGTCATAACAAATGATAGACAGATTATGTTTACGCGGATCCAATCCTTTCAGCTTGCAGATACGTTCTATCGGTCGTTCTTTCAACGCATGACAACCGATGGCATACATCGTATCGGTGGGATAGATAATGATTCCCCCTTCGTTTAATACATCAATCACCCTTTGCAGGATATTCGGATTGTTGTTTTTATCATACAGTTTCAGTCTCATATTTCAATCCTCTTTTCCTACAAAGATAACACTTTCATGCAGAGGAACAAAGAATCCCACCGAACATATCTTTTCATCTTATCGGAATATTTCCATTTCTTTTGTTACAGACCGGAAAAATAACTTTTCAGTGCCTCTACATATTCTGCCATTGCTTCCCTTCCTTTCGAAGTCATGCGGCAAACGGTACGTGGCTTCTTTCCTGCAAAGCTTTTTTCAATCTCTATGTATCCGGCTTCACTCAATTTGTCGAGCTGGATACTGAGATTTCCGGCTGTAGCCTGTGTCTTCTCTTTCAGATAAACAAACTCAGCCTCTTCTGCCGAAAGCAGGATAGACATTACAGCCAGACGAAGCTGAGAATGAAGTAAAGGGTTCAGTTCTTTGAGCATATCTGTTTTGCCTTTCTGTTAATAATATGACCCGGAACAATCATCATGAACACAAACGAAAGTCCGAAATAAAGATACCAGTGTAACACATGCGCTTCGCCTATGGCATACGATGCCAGCATATAAATGGCAAACACAAAGGCGACCAGCGGAGAGTAAGTTGCCCATGTCTCTTTAATTACTATACCGGTAATGGAAGTCCCTATTCCGCAATAAAGCAGTGCCAAAGGCAACATAAGGGAGAAATCTCCCCGACCGTATACAAAAGTCAGAGCAACGATCACCAGCACAGTCAGTATAAACAAAGCACCAATCACCTGCCATACTTGTATCACTACCCGGTCTGTATACGTAACCAGCGGAGTCTTACGCCCACGCTGCACGAATTTCAATATACCCCAAAAAGCAAACATGGCAAACCACCCTAAAGCCCATACATTGTTTCCGGTAGAGGTGACTAATACAAACAACAGCACCGACAGTAGGGTTGAAAAATATCCCCAGGCCAGAAACTGATTGCCACTGCCTACTTCCATATTCTCGCGTGTAGAACGAATCATCTGAGAGATTAGTTCCAGACTTTCCCTTTCAGTCAATTTCTTTTCTTCCATAGTTACTTTATTTTCGTTCGTTATTTTCTTCTGTATAATACAGGGATATCAGTTCCATGACCAGACTCAATCCCCAGCCGGCTATTACCCATAACACCCACCAGTAAGACGGGGTAAATACATAGTTCATGACGGATAGAAAAATACACATCACAATATAGTGCGCTACCTTCAATTTCATTTTCACCGACCATACTTTCGTATTGCCGGTATTACTGTTCATTGCATCCATAAGTTATGCTTTTTAATATTACAAAATGGTTTATTTTATAAACTACATGCAGTTAAATAAAAGCAAGGAGGCGCGCATCTCTCTTGCTTTCATCGCAAATATAAATAAGTTTATTTTATAAACCAAATGAAAATAAAGTTTTTACAACTATTTTTTCAATTTACAGATCAAAAAAACAGCTATTGTACATTTACAGACATTCAACCTCTCCAAACAAGTCATCGTACTGTATTTATTCAGTTGTATAGCCGACGACGTCGAATATACAATCGACGACGCCGGCTATACATCCAGCGTCGCCAATTACATATTCAGCGACGCTGATTACATCCTACAACTACAGTCCGTTACAAATCCAAACAGACTAATAACAATCTATTTCTTCAATGGAATAACCATATTCCATGTCTTCTCAAAATCCCATTGTGCACGACCTACACCTACCGCAGCGAATAAATAAGCAGGTTTTCCATCTTCAAACAAAATAAACGGACGCTCAAAATTAACAGGAGTAGAAACCGTATTATCATTCCAGCGAATCGTTCTGGAATAGGCTTTTACAGGAGAAGACAAAGTCCAATCTATTCCATTCTCCGATACGGCATGTACACCACCTCCCACTTCGCCACAGATGTGTCCGAAACGGTCTTTCATGACCAGTTCATAATGGTCTTTTTCCCACCATACAAAAGGATCTTCCACATCACTTTCTTTATTTTTTTCTGTGGCAAACTGAAAAATAGGATTTTCTGATATTCTATGATATTCTCCCTGAGGATGATCTGCTTCTGCCACTCCCAACAAAAGAGGTGGTTCCGAGCTCTTTTCCGATGATTTATACATAAGAAATATTTTTCCTGTTTTCGGATTCACAACCGGAGAGGGATTACTGGTAATTGTAGCATCCCAATGTCCCGGGCGAGGTTCTATCACTGGCTTATCCATTCTCTCCCACGGACCATAAAGCGATTTTGCTGATGCCACTCCAATACGTTTATTCACCCATGCTTTTTCAAACCAGTCGTCTACCAACTTTGATCCTGGCTGAGGACGAGGATAGTCGTATGTGGTTCCTACATAAAATAGATAATATTTTCCTTCATAATAGATCACACGTGGATTCATGGCACACTTTCCATCAAAATAAGTAGAGTCCCTCGGTCCTATCGCTATATCAGAAAACACATACGGTCCTTCCGGAGTATCCGATACGGCATGAGCAATCTCCGTATTGGTCACCCAATTCCCGAATTCCAAACTTTGGGGCCACATATCAGCAAACATATGATATTTTCCATCCTCTCCTTTTATCACAGAGGATCCCCATATCCAATACCCGTCTCTCATAAAACCGGCCTCCTTGGGAGCAGGCATCAGCTTGTCAATAAAAGCTTCTTTCTTTTCGACAGTACATGAAACAAACAGTACAACGAACAAAGACAAATACCACCAATTTTTCATAGCATTTACAAATAACAACAAATCGTTAAACTTTTAATAGATATATTATTTTCAATAACTTATATTACTAAGTTCCGTATTGAATATTTTTCAGTAGCTTGCAGACGATATAAAGACAGTCGGGAAAATATTAAAAAGAATGGGTATCGTACCTCGACAAGTTACAAAGGTGAAAATAAAAGAGTGTGCTTCATAGCGTCCATCCAAGTCTGTTTTCACAGCAGAAAAGGTCTGAAGAGTTTTTCTCTTCAGACCTTTTTGTGTATTAAAATTCACTTGTAAAGTGGAACTTAATATGCTTGAAATCCATCTGAGCCATCTGGAGTACATAACCGCTGTCGGCCAGGAATACATCGCGTCCTTCGCGGTCTTTGGCCATATACTGGTACTTACGTTTTTTGAACGCTTCCAACTCTGCAGGATCATCACTTTCTATCCAGCAGGCTTTATACAGGCTAATCGGTTCCCAACGGCATTTTGCGTTATATTCGTTTTCAAGACGATACTGGATTACCTCAAACTGCAGCTGTCCCACAGTACCAATAATCTTGCGGCCGTTGAACTGATTGACAAACAACTGAGCCACACCTTCGTCCATCAACTGATCGATACCCTTGTTCAACTGTTTGGTTTTCATCGGGTCTGCATTCTCAATATACTTGAACATTTCGGGAGAGAAACTTGGCAATCCCTTGAAGTGCAAGTTCTCGCCTTCGGTCAGCGTATCTCCGATTTTAAAGGTACCATTATCCGGCAAACCGATGATATCGCCAGCCCAAGCCTCATCTACAGTAGTCTTACGCTGTGCCATGAACTGAGTCGGCGATGAAAAACGCATTGTCTTGTTATGACGTACATGCAGATAAGGAGTGTTACGGGTAAACTTACCGGAACATACCTTACAGAATGCTACACAAGAACGGTGATTCGGGTCGATATTGGCTGTAATCTTGAATACAAATCCGGTAAACTTAGGCTCATCGGGATTTACGGTACGCTCTTCGGCCATCACCGGACGCGGACTCGGTGCAATCTCCACAAAACAGTCGAGCAATTCCTGTACACCGAAGTTATTCAATGCCGAACCAAAGAAAACCGGCGCCAGTTCGCCTTTCAGATAATCTTCAATCTGGAATTCCGGATAAACACCATCAATCAACTCCAGTTCGCTACGGAGTTTCTCTGCCAAAGGAGTTCCGATATGATTGTCCAGATCTTCGGTATGAATATCAACTTCCACTTTCTCTGTTACTACCTGCTTGGACGGTTGGAACAAATTCAGCTTCTGTTCATAAATATTGTATACGCCTTTGAAACGGGGGCCACTTTCGATAGGCCAGGTAAGCGGACGTACATGAATAGACAATTCCTCTTCCAGTTCGTCGAGCAAATCGAACGGATCTTTTGCTTCACGGTCCATCTTGTTGACGAAGATAATAACCGGCGTATTTCGCATACGGCATACCTCCATCAGCTTACGAGTCTGACTTTCCACACCCTTCGCACCATCCACCACGATGATAACACTGTCTACTGCAGTCAGTGTACGGTAAGTATCTTCTGCAAAGTCCTGGTGACCCGGAGTATCCAAAATATTAATCTTGTAGTCGTGATAATCGAACTCCATTACCGAAGTGGTGACAGAGATACCACGCTGCTTTTCAATATCCATCCAGTCGGATGTAGCCGTTTTCTTGATTTTGTTCGATTTTACGGCTCCCGCCACCTGAATCTGTCCTCCGAACAGCAACAGTTTTTCGGTCAACGATGTCTTACCGGCATCCGGATGCGCAATAATCGCAAAGGTTCGTCTTCTTTCTATTTCCGCGTTCATTATATTGATCTATCTAATTATTTTTCAAGTCTATCTATATACATTTAACTATAAAAAGCACACTACAGTGTGCTCGTACAAAGAGATCTCTCTTACTCGAAATCCAGTTCTCCCTGTTTGTCCTTTATGTAATATCCTGCAAGAATAGCCAGCAAATCTCCCACTACTTTGAGCGCCTTCTGTGTTTCTTCACTGATGGTCTTTTTCTGCAGCTTCAGCATCAAGACCCCATACATGGCATCAAAGCAGGTTTCCAGTTCAGGAGCATCCTTATCCGCTCCCTTAGCACGAAGTTCCACAATAAAAGGCAGAGCCTTATAATAGGCAGCACTGTAATAAGGAAATTTAGGCGAATGAAGCAAACGCAAATGCAGGTCTGTAAGCCACACAATTACATTCTTATTGATTTGAATATGCCCTTTTTCCATGACTCCCTCGTCATGCATCATATTTATCAAATCCTGATACCATTGCTCCAGGGCTTTTTTCTGTTCTTCGGTTATGGGATACGGATCGATAATATTCTTCCGTATTTTTTCCATATCGAAACCATTGGCACGAATCAAGTCCTCAATCTGCCACATATACAGCAGATACTCTGCAATATTCTGTTGTTTTAACTGTTGAGAAATATACATATCTTGTTACGAGAAAGATTTTCCAGTAATTGCCATCACAATACCTACTACAGATGCAATCATAACGACTACTCCGATAATGCGGTTCAGTATCCAAATACCCCGTACATTAAAACGGGTACGGACTTTGTTTACAAAATACGTAATACCAAACCACCAGGCCAATGCCCCTATCACAATAGCCAGATATCCTACCAGCTGCAATTCCAGAGGACTTCCCGGCATGACAAAAGAAAAACGGGCAAAAAGACCGATAAATAAGAATATAATCAAAGGATTGGAGAATGTAACGAAGAAAGCCGTAACAAAATTGTGCAAATAAGTACCGCGACTGGCAGAAGTAGGTCGGAGCGATTTCACCGGATTGCTGCGAAAAGTATAAATACCAAAAGCCAACAGCATAATGCTACCTACTACCTGCAGAAAAATCTGATGTTTCAGAATCAGCTCGTCCATAAAACTCATGCCATAGCCAGTTATCAGGGCATAGCAGATATCACTTAAGGCAGCTCCCAAACCTGTTACAAAACCAAACCAGCGTCCCTTGTTCAATGTTCGTTGAATGCAAAGTACGCCGACAGGACCCAGCGGGGCAGACACAACCACTCCCACAATAATCCCTTTTATTAAAATATCCAGTATGGTAACCTGCTCTATCCAATTCATAATGCAAAGATGATACTTTTTTACGAAAGTACCTATTTTTTATAAATAATAATACATCGAATCCAAAGGCTAAAGAAGAAGATAAACAGATTATTTTCCAAAAAGAAATGCCCATGAAAGCCTTTCCTGCAAGACTTTCATGGGCATTTCCTCCTTGAAGAGATTTTATAGCCAAGAATAACTATTTTTTCTTTTTAACAGAATGAAGCACTTCGCCTTTCTTATTGATCATATGTAAAGTCAACTCCTTCTTGTCGGCAGTAATGAGAGAGAACCCGGTCTGATCACTGCAAAAAACAGTACCTTCTGTAGGGTTCACTTTACGGCTTAACGAGCCCGATGAATTTACTACATAATCGATATTACTGCCCTTCATGCGGATATGCTGGAAATTATGGATATGTCCGCATAAATACATGGATACATTATTGTGCTTACGGAGAATTGTATCAAGACGTTTTTGCAAGTCACCACGTTCTGAATCACTTTTAGAAGTTTCAGCATAGATAGGATGATGACCCACAACCAATACCCAGTCTTCTTTGGCAGATGTCAATACAGAATCAATCCAAGCCAACTGTTTGTTCATATCCTGCAATGCTGCATCAGGATAATCTTCTGTATCTTTACGGTATTTATCAATCAGAGGAGCTGTATCAATCATTACCAAACGGACTGTTATGTCATCATTTTCCAAGACCTTAGTATAATAACGATCGGGCATACGCCAGCGGGCACTTACGTTGGTATAATCGATTACCGCCTGTGAGTTGCTTCTATATTCATGATTTCCTAAAATCGGATACCAGGGCAACATCAATTCCGGGTGACTGTAAATCAACTCATAATTAGTCATCCACAAAGGATCGTTTACACTACGTACTCCTTCAAAGTGATGTACGTCTCCTGCAGCTACCACACACTCTATATCCACATTTTCGGCCATTGTCCCCATCAGTTCGGCAATAGGCTTCTGATCGTAATAACCATTTCGTCCCAAATCATTTGCCATGAAAAAGTTCAGAGGTTTTTCCAAAGCTTTCCAAGCCTGTGGGTTTTGTGCAAATGATGCCAACGAAATCAAAGCAACCCAACATAAAGCAATTATCTTCTTCATAAAAATCTATTGTTTATTTATTATAAATTGTATGATCTCTCCACAAAACTCATCCGAAAATAAGTTTTGCAGAGAGATTACTATGTTTTACAAATGTCTCAATTCGAAATTAGAAACTTACTTTAATACCTGCATTAGCTTTTACACCATAATATTCTGCCTGCATGGTACGTTCTTCTGTTCCCTGATAGTAACGTAAAGGCTGATTCAAAAGGTTGGTAGCTTCTGCATACACAGTACATTTCACTTTCTTTCCAAAAGTATAGCCTGCATTCAAATCCATATAATTTACAGCATCGTAGTAACGATCCAATTCTGCATGTTCGCCCATTTCATCAATAAAGGCAGAAGCATAATTATAAGACAGACGTAAGTTAAATCCTTTTTTCTCGAAATACAGTGAAAGGTTTGCTGTATGTTCCGGTGAACCCGGCAAGCTAAGTCCGGTTTCGTTTTCACGACCTTCGAAATTGAAGTTCTTCACATTGGTATAAGTATAGTTACCATAGAAACCTACACATTTCAATGCCGGAGCAATGAATCCGAAGTCACGCTGATAAGCCAATTCCACACCAAACAAGTCAGCATCACCACCGTTTACAGCCTGAGTAATTTTAAAGTTCACATCTTCGTATCCAGGATATCCGCCACGAGTACGCTGATCTACGATAAAGTCATCGATACGTTTGTAGAACAAACCGGCCGATACAAGACCAATACTCTTGAAGTAATAATCTGCACTCAAGTCGAAGTTATACGAAATGGTCGGAGTCAAATCAGGGTTACCAATAACAATTTCTTCATCATCCAAATCCAATGCTACATTCGGAACCAATGCAGAATATTTCGGTCTTGCCAATGTTTCGGTGAACGAAGCACGCAACTTCAAGTCATCGTTTACATCAAACTTATACAACACACTTGGCAAGAAGTTTACATAATTGTTCTTTCTTTCACCAGTAGGCTCCAGTGATTCATCGCCATCCGCCGGTTTCAACCAGTTCCATCCGCTATATTTCAAGTTGGTAGCTTCCATACGCAGACCCAATACCAACTGATGACGTTTTCCCAGATTCTGGTCAAAGCGAACATATGCAGAAGTTACACTTTCGGTTGCATCGTAGTTACCAGAAGATTCTTCCCACAAGCGTTCACCTTCCATAGAAGCAAAGTTCATATCTCCCAGGTATTCTTTTTTCACGAAATCAGTACCTTTATATTGTGCTCCCGGCATATATCCATCACGTACCTGATAAGCCAAATGATTCAAATAATCGGTATTGGTTTCTCCATACGCATCTTTGTAATCGTAAGCTTCTATATCTTTTGTTTTAGACTTACGCACATATTTTGCACCGAATTTCAATTTATTGCCATATAAACCGGAAGCCAAGGGAAGTTCGAAATTCAAATGGAACTTAGCATCATCTTCATGAATTTTCTGATTTGAATTTGTCAATGCATCTACCTCCCATTCACCTTCTCTTGTATTTATCAAGTTGGTGACATACGGGAAACGAGTGCCGGCATTTACCACATCCAGAGAAATGTCTTTCTGCTTCAAATTGAAATAACGTTCTTCCGGACGGTCTTCACTTGCACGGGCATATGAAGCTCCCCAGTCCATCTGCAGTTTTCCAAACAAATGCTCACCTTCCAATGAATAATCCATTGTCTGCTGCAATTCCAAACGAGCGTTGCGATTATCCGACGAACCACCTTTTGTTTCAACTTCTACTTTAGCTTCTCCATCGGCAGCAGCATCCAAATCTTTGTAAGAAATACGATAACGATTTTCCCAGTCATGACGACGGTTATAAATACTCTTGAATGTCAGTTTATGATTGGGGTTGAAGTTATAATCCAATGCCAATGAATAACTCTGTCGCTGACGAGTTACGTAATACTGACGAGTTTCAGCATCTGTAATGAAAACTTCACCTGTTTCTTCGTCACGATCGTATTCAAATTCCACATCATCCGAACCAATAGGTGCATTCTGATAAGAAACAGCAGCCATCACACCCAGTTTATCGTTAAAGAAACGGTCACCGTAAGTAAATCCAAAGTTCATCTGTGCATCTTTACTTACAGGGTTATATCCTGTACCGGCTGTTGTATTCAACACTCTCTTATAAGGAGTACTCTTTGTAATCAAGTTGATAGAACCACCAATGGCATCTGCATCCATATCAGAAGTAACTACCTTATTTACCTCTATAGTCTGTACCATATCAGAAGGAATCAGGTCCAACTGAACATTACGCACATCTCCTTCTGCAGAAGGAAGACGGTTACCGTTGATTGTCACAGAACTCAAATCGGCAGATGTACCACGAACCTGACCGAAACGAGCTTCACCTTGGTCGTACTGTACATTGATACCACTGATACGTTTCAAAGCATCACCAATATTGGAATCAGGGAATTTACCTACTTGGTCGGCAGATACAACATTTACAACTCCCATTTTATTTTTCTGTGCATTCAATGCTTTTCTCTGTCCGGTGAATACACCCTTCACGCTTACTTCCTGAAGTTCCAATCCCTCTTTCAGTATAATTGTTTTTTCCAAAGTCTTTCCTTCCGGAACTGTCACTGTCATTTCGGTGGGAGCATATCCTACATAAGTAACTTTAATTTTATAAGTGCCTGGTTTCAGATTGGGAAGTGTATAAAAACCATCCATATCACTGATTACTCCAGTTTTCAAGTTTTCTACATAAATAGATGCTCCCGGCAAAACATGCTTGCCAGCATCCACCACACGTCCACGTATTACTCCCAACTCTGGAGAAACCACATTATTTTCAGACCATGCTACATTTAAAGATGCCGCAGAAAGAAACAGCATCGCTGCTACCCTAAAAGTTTTTTTCATTGCTTTTATAATCTTTTAAATACTGCGACAAAGGTCGACTATTCCAGTTTCATAGTCTTTTCAGGTTATTTAAAAATTCATCACATTTGTTTTACAAAATTATTACACCCTACCTCCCAAAATCAGATTTATTATTAACCTATAAATGAGAAAAGCTCAAAAAGAAAGCCTTTATCGAATTGGAGCACAAGAAATTTCTTTCCAAATGCAACCTCAGATAAAGGCTTTTATCATGGCGATTATAATTATTATATCAGTATTACAGACTCCATAGACATATTGATTTTTCCAAGTGTATGCTCACATCAAGAAAATATCATTGAAATAAAAACGAAAAGGTATCAATTTCATGGAAAAAGAAACCACCCTCTCCGATATTATTCCGAATCTCTTTCGCAAGCCGGAAGTGTTATGCTGTTTACTGTCCGCAGCCAGTAATCTTTTACATCCTTCCAATGATAGTAAGGAGCAATATCTGTTTTTACCATTGGAAGTGTAACCTCACGCTCATTAAGCAACAACTTTACAATAACATCTTGCGGATTCTTCTTTTTCCGATAAAAAATCAACTGAACATTTCCACACATCGGAATAATACGGTAAGTACGGAAAGTATCTGCTATTTTCTGCCAGTCGGACGTGGATGCTGATAAATTATCAATACCCATCAGTACTGTCAATGAAGCCAAATTTGTATCGTGTCCATAACGCAATGTAGCAGCAGGATGTCCTGAAGCGATCACAGAATCGGCTGTCACCACAAAATTCTCAAGCAAGTTACGCTCCAGTTTATACATACAGGCATCACTCAACGGAGAAGCTCCTTTCTCATAATACCATTCGAAATTATTTCTTTGCCACATGTCATATTTTTCATCCAAAGTAAAGAGGAAAGACAAATCTTTCTGCCCATAACTACTCTGACTGATTCCATGTAACTCGAATAAATCTTTCATTAAGGTGACAGAATCGATTGAATCGGCATATTTCCGATTGTTGAATAAAGTCTTCATAAGATGAGACGGATGTATATAGACACTGTCTGCCAGACGGTAGACTTCATCCATTTCGGAAAGATGCATTTCTTCATATGCCGGATTCTTATACTTTATATAATAGGCATCATGCTCACTGGCATCCATTGTGATATCCAAAGCGGGATTTAACCCTTTCAGTTCCACACAAGCTGCAGCCATCGACAAAAATGCCCGCGTTTTATAAGTAGAACGAGCATCTACATGCACACCGCTTGTAAAGACAGAAGGATAACGATGAAACATTCTTGCTACCAAATCTCTATGCTGCTGCGCTCCTTTAGGAGTAAGTTCCCCATAACGTCCTTCGGCCTCCTTTGCCAAACTTTCAATTATCTCTAAAGCCTTTTTCCCCTCTTTAGTCAATGCACCACAACGTTTCGCTTCTCTTAGCACAGCCAGAGGTCTATCATACTTTTTCTGTTTTGTCAGATAACGTGAACCATGACGTGCAAACATCGAAATATAAAAAGGCTCATAACCTTCCGGAGCTTCTGTCAATGTAACATCAGGTACCTGATAAGCATAATACTTTCCGGCAGACAAATCCTGATTTCTCTTAATCTCGTCCTTTGCACTTTGAGCCCATACCGTTCCGGAAAACAGACATAGGGCCATTATAATCCATATCTTTTTCATACATTTTTTTTGACTTTAAAAGTACCATTTCTAATCTTATCAGTATATCTTCATTACCGTATTTCCTTCAAGCAACCCCTATTTTTCATAGAAATGAAACATTTATATCACACATTTTACATATTACCTTTTTCATACAAATTCAAGTTATGCATCTATACAAGCCCAACGTAAAGCAAATCACACACACTAATCTGCATTTCGGCGCGGTTATTCCACAGAATTTCCGTACCTTTGCAAGGCATTAGTAAGTTCGAACTATATATTAATAATCTATAAGTGCTATGATTCTATTTTTCAGAACACCCACTAACAGCGTAATTGCCACAGCATGCAATCAGGAGCTTCATGCTGAGGACATCAACAAACTGTGTTGGCTTTATAGCGAAGCCACTCTCGAAACAGAAGATAATCTGAAAGGTTATTTCATCGGTCCACGCCGCGAAATGATAACTCCGTGGAGTACCAATGCGGTTGAAATCACCCAAAATATGGGCATCAACGGTATCCACCGAATTGAAGAGTATTTCCCTGTAAAGGATGAAAATGCCGATTACGACCCGATGTTGCAACGTATGTACAAAGGACTCGACCAAACAATCTTTGATGTAGACATCAAACCGCAGCCCATTGTATATATCGACAACCTGGAAGAATACAATGAAAAAGAAGGTCTGGCTCTTTCACGCGAAGAAATGGACTACCTGATGAAGGTAGAAAAAGACTTGGGACGTAAACTGACTGATTCCGAAGTTTTCGGTTTCGCACAGATTAACTCCGAACACTGTCGTCACAAAATCTTTGGGGGAACATTCATCATCGACGGACAGGAAATGGAGTCTTCACTGTTCCAAATGATCAAAAAAACGACTCAGGAAAATCCGAACAAAATTATTTCTGCATACAAAGACAACGTTGCTTTTGCAGAAGGACCGGTAGTAGAACAGTTCGCTCCACAGGATCACTCTACTTCCGACTATTTCGTAATCAAAGATATCAAGACTGTAATTTCGCTTAAAGCCGAAACACACAACTTCCCGACTACTGTAGAACCGTTTAACGGAGCTTCTACCGGTACTGGTGGAGAAATCCGTGACCGTATGGGTGGTGGTAAAGGTTCATGGCCGATTGCCGGTACAGCAGTGTACATGACTTCTTATCCACGCACTGAAGAAGGACGTGAATGGGAAAATGTTCTACCAGTCCGCAAATGGTTGTACCAGACTCCGGAACAGATTCTGATTAAAGCATCAAACGGTGCATCAGACTTCGGTAACAAATTCGGTCAACCGCTGATTTGTGGTTCTGTGCTTACTTTCGAACACCAGGAAAACGGCGAAAAGTATGCATACGACAAAGTAATCATGCTGGCAGGAGGTGTAGGATATGGTACACAGCGCGACTGTCTGAAAGGCTCACCTGAAGCAGGTAACAAAGTAGTAGTAATGGGTGGAGACAACTACCGCATCGGTTTGGGTGGTGGTTCTGTATCTTCTGTAGAAACCGGACGCTACTCTTCAGGTATCGAGTTGAACGCTATCCAGCGTGCCAATGCAGAAATGCAGAAACGTGCTTACAACGTAGTACGTGCACTCTGCGAAGAAAATGAAAACCCAATCGTATCTATCCACGACCACGGTTCGGCAGGACACGTAAACTGTCTGTCTGAGTTAGTGGAAGACTGTGGTGGATTGATTCATATGGATAAGTTGCCTATCGGCGACGAAACTTTGTCGGCAAAAGAAATCATTGCCAACGAATCGCAGGAACGTATGGGCTTGCTTATCGACGAAAAAGCCATCGAACATGTACAAAAGATTGCAGAACGTGAACGCGCTCCGATGTACGTGGTAGGTGAAACAACCGGTGACCATCGTTTTGCTTTCGAACAAGCTGACGGTGTACGTCCATTCGACCTGGCAGTAGACCAGATGTTCGGTTCGTCTCCTAAGACTTACATGGTAGACAAGACTGTAGAACGTCATTACGAAAATGTTTCTTATGACCCTGCCAAACTGAACGAATACGTAAGCCGCGTATTGCAGTTGGAAGCAGTAGCTTGTAAAGACTGGTTGACCAACAAGGTAGACCGTTCTGTAACAGGTAAGATTGCACGCCAGCAGTGTCAGGGCGAGCTTCAGTTGCCGTTGAGCGACTGTGGTGTTGTAGCTCTCGACTACCGTGGTGAAAAAGGTATTGCTACTGCATTGGGACACGCTCCTCAGGCTGCTTTGGCTAATCCGGCTGCCGGCTCTGTATTGGCTGTATCCGAAGCATTGACCAACCTGGTATGGGCTCCGCTTGCAGAAGGCTTGGACAGCGTATCACTTTCTGCCAACTGGATGTGGCCTTGCCGTGCTCAGGAAGGTGAAGATGCACGTCTGTATACTGCAGTAAAAGCCTTGTCTGACTTCTGCTGCGAATTGCAGATTAACGTACCGACCGGTAAAGACTCTCTGTCTATGACTCAGAAATACTCGAACGGCGAGAAAATCATCAGCCCGGGAACTGTTATCGTTTCTGCAGGAGGCGAAGTTTCTGATGTCAAGAAGGTAGTTTCTCCGGTAATGGTAAACAAAGCAACATCTACATTCTATCATATCGACTTCAGTTTCGACCAGCTCCGTCTGGGAGGTTCTGCTTTTGCACAGTCATTGAACAAGGTAGGCGACGACGTTCCTACTGTACAGAATCCGGAATACTTCCGCGACGCATTCCTTGCTGTTCAGGAACTGGTGAACAAGGGATTGATTCTGGCAGGTCACGATATTTCTGCCGGTGGTTTGATTACTACTTTACTGGAAATGTGCTTTGCAAACGTAGAAGGTGGTATGGAAATCAACCTCGACAAGCTGAAAGACCACGATATCGTAAAAGTATTGTTTGCAGAAAATCCGGGTATCGTTATTCAGGTAGCCGACAAGCATAAGGCAGAAGTAAAGAAGATTCTGGAAGATGCAGGTGTAGGTTATATCAAATTGGGTACTCCAAGCGAAGAACGCCACATTCTTGTATCGAAAGACGGTGCAACTTATCAGTTCGGTATCGACTATCTGCGTGATGTATGGTATTCTACTTCTTACCTGCTCGACCGCAAGCAGAGCATGAACGGCTGTGCCAAGAAACGTTTCGAAAACTACAAGCAGCAACCTATCGAATTGGTATTCGACAAATCATTTACCGGTAAGTTGTCGCAGTTCGGTCTCAACCCAGACCGTCGTACTCCAAGTGGTATCAAGGCAGCTATCATTCGCGAAAAAGGTACCAACGGCGAACGCGAAATGGCATACATGCTGTATCTGGCAGGCTTCGATGTGAAAGACGTAACCATGACCGACTTGATTAGCGGACGTGAAACACTGGAAGATATCAACATGGTAGTATATTGCGGTGGTTTCTCTAACTCCGACGTATTGGGTTCTGCAAAAGGATGGGCAGGTAGCTTCTTGTTCAACCCGAAAGCAAAAGCAGCCCTCGACAACTTCTACGCACGTGAAGATACTTTGTCACTGGGTGTATGTAACGGTTGCCAGCTGATGATGGAACTGGGACTTATCACACCGGAAGACAAGAAAAAAGGCAAGATGCTACACAACGATTCACACAAGTTCGAATCTAACTTCCTGGGTGTAACCGTACCAATGAACCGCAGTGTAATGTTCGGTTCGCTGAGCGGCTCGAAACTGGGTATCTGGGTGGCACACGGAGAAGGTAAATTCTCATTGCCTTACCCGGAAGATCACTACAATGTAGTATTGAAATACTCATACGACGAATATCCGGGCAATCCAAACGGTTCAGACTACAGCGTAGCAGGTATTGCAAGTCAGGACGGACGCCATCTGGCAATGATGCCTCACTTGGAACGTGCTTGCTTCCCATGGGAAAATGCATACTATCCGCTTGATCGTGTACACGAAGACCAGATCACTCCGTGGATGGAAGCTTTCGTAAACGCACGCAAGTGGGTTGAAGCACACAAGAAATAACAACTACTTTTCTTCATAAATCAGAACAAGGCTATCTCAATTAATTGATAGCCTTGTTTTTTTATACTCATATTTTCCAAAGAGTCCGTTTGCTTTTATAGCCAAAACTATTAGTTTTGCACTCACAAAGAACAGAAAACACACATTATGAAAAAACACATCATCCCTGCTATTCTGGCCGGAATTCTTGCTATGCAAGGCCATGCACAACAGCTCGACACTCACAACGAGAAACTGGATAAAGTATTCCAAATTGCCACACAGACCCTATACAAAAATGTAAAAGACAGCATCATCAAGGCTGGAGGCTCTTATGGAGGAGAATGGACAAGAGATATTTCAATCAACACTTGGAATGCCGCCAATCTGCTACTACCCGAAGTTTCCGAATATTCTTTATGGCATGTAACTACCAATCACAGAACACAAATCGGACATCAGTATTGGGATCAGATTATCTGGGTAACAGGTGCCTACGACCACTATCTGGCTACTCAAGACAAGGCTTTTCTGAAACAGGCATATATTGCATCTAAAAATACGATGCAAAAGTTGGAAAACGAAGTCTTCGATTCTGAATATGGCCTGTTTACAGGTCCCTCTGTATTCAATGATGGAATAGCCGGATACGAAGAGCCGATTTTCGACCCCAAGAACACCTCCAGCTATGTATTGGATTACCCCAATGCCAAGCCTATCAAATGCCTCAGCACAAACTGTATTTATTATCATGCCTACCAACTGATGGCGGAAATGGCCGACAGACTGGAATCTCCCCAAGAAGCTGAGACCTATCGCCAGCAGGCAGAAACTCTGAAAGCTGCTATACGGAAACATCTGTTCAACACAGCTACCTGTCAGCTGAGTTATCTCATCGACGGACAAGGAAACACGCATCATTTTCAAGAAGGATTGGGTATGGCATTTGCCATCATGTTCGGGATTGTAGATTCCAATGAAGCTAAAGAAATAGTCGATAAAGCGTATGTAGGTCCATACGGATTGCCATCGGTTTATCCCGCATTCAAAAGATTCTCCAAACAAAGACCTGGAAGACACAATGTATTGGTGTGGCCGTTTGTCAACGCATTCTGGGCAGATGCAGCTCTGCAAACCGGAAGAGCAGATAAGTTTGTATTCGAACTGGAGAACCTATGCAATTTGGTTTTAGACAGCAAGTCCTGCTTTTACGAAATTTATGATACGTATACAGGAAGAGTCTGCGGAGGATGGCAAACCGGACACGAAACCGGAAAAGACTACGAATGGGACTCCATACACGACCAGACCTGGTCGGCCACAGGTTTCCTGCGCATGGTATTCCGGGGAATCCTAGGATTGCAATTCTCAGAAAACGGACTGCAACTGACTCCCAACCCTTATCTGATGAAGCATTTCGGATTCGAAACAATTTCCGACTTACGTTACCAGCAAGGAACACTCCGGATCAGACGCACCGGAAATGGAAATACAATCAAGGAAATCAGAATTAACGGTAGATATGCAGGACGACAAACAGCCTTAGTCCTTGCACCTCATCAGGGAAATACAGAGATAGAAATCATAACCGGAGAGTAAAGTTTATACCCTCTAAAAACGCGACTTGTATCGTGAGCTCACGTGACTTGTATCGAAGGCCAACGATACTTGTATCGTAAGCTCACGATACAAGTCACGTTTTTAGACATACTTTATTTATATTATCCTCAATAACCAATAAAACAAAATGGGAAAGGAGCACTCTCCTCACCCATTCTGAACCTTAACAATCTATGAAAAAAAGCAAGCCTTCGCAGGTTTGTTTCGTTATATTATAATCGCAATAACACATAAGTTTTTCCAACTTCTGTATTGATATCATATTCGTAATATGTGGGAGTTCTATACTCATTATCCCCTTTCCATTCTTTAGAAATAAGTGGAGAGGCTATTTGTTGAGCTGCTAAAAAAGAATTGGGACAATTTCCTTTTGCCTCTCTCAGTCTACCATTTTTTAACTTCAAAGGCACCGAAGAACGAACACGCAACACACCACCTTTCTGAGAAATAATACGAGCTTCCTTCAACTTGCCATCCTCCCAGGCAAGTTTATCAAGAATAAAACCACCCCTGCAACGAAGTCCATTCACCTCACCTTCCGGTAAAGCATCCGGCAAAGCAGGCAATAAATGTACTGCACCCGCATGGCTTTGAACCAACATTTCGGCAATCCCGGCAGTCGCTCCAAAATTACCATCAATTTGGAAAGGAGGATGAGCATCAAACAAATTAGGATAAGTACCTCCATGCGTTCCCTTTTGTGCTAATGTAGGAGTAAGCTGCTCCTTCAAAATCTGCCATACCTTATTTCCATCAAGGAATCTTGCCCACAAACAGACTTTCCATCCCATCGACCATCCGGTAGAATGATCTCCTCTGACCCGAAGAGACTTCTTTGCTGCTTCAAAAAGTTCCGGTGTATCAAAGCCATTAATTTGACGGCCTGGATATACTCCCCACAGATGAGATACATGGCGATGGGTATCTGTCGGATCATCCCAATCATCCATCCATTCCTGTAATTGTCCCCAACGGCCTATCTGCATAGGAGGAAGTTGAGACAATACATTCTTTACACTATCTTTAAAATTTTCATGTTCATTGCATAAAGTTGCAGCTTGCAGTGTATTACTAAACAAATCAAATATCATCTGATTATCCATCGTTACACCAGCAGCTATCGACACAGAAGAATGTTTACCATTTATCATGGGACTGTTTTCTGGTGAGTAAGATGGAGCTGCAACAAGCCACCCATGCGCAGGTTCTTTTACTAAAAAATCAAAATAAAAACGACATGCCTCTTTCATAAGTGGATAAATTTCTTTCAGATAAGAGACATCTCCTGAAAAAAGGAACCGTTCCCACAAATGACTACAAAACCATGCATTACAGGTAGGCCATACTCCATAATACGGATGATCCACTGCTCCCGTCGCACACCAAATATCTGTTATATGATGCAAGGTCCAACCTCTGCAACCATACATCTGAGCCGTTTCCTTACCCTGTATAGCTGTATTTTTAACCAAATCAATGAATGGCAGGTGCATTTCTGACAAATTGGTAATTTCAGCAGGCCAATAATTCATTTCTATATTAATATCATTGGCAAACTTACCGTCCCAAGGAGCCAGTCTCTTCTCATTCCATATCCCTTGCAAATTGGCAGGCTGTCCACCCGGTTGCGAAGACGAAATCAGCAGATAACGTCCAAACTGAAAGAATAAAGCGACCAAATCAGGATCGTTTCCTTGTGCAAACTCCCTAATACGAACATCAGTCGGTTTATTACCTTGCAAAGTATGTCCCAAATCCAGTTTCACTCTATCGAATAAACTGGAATAGCGAGCTACATGACGTTGCTTTAATTCAGCAAACGACCTTTTCCCCTTCAAATAAAAAGCAGCTTTTTCTTCTGAATTACCTGATACATCCTTATAACTAAGAAAATTCGTACCGATAGAAAGGTAAAGAGTAGCCTCATCAGCCTCCTCTATATATAATAGTGAATCCCCCTGCTGTATTTGCTTTCCTCCCTGTATATCTACATCTAATAATGTAGTAAACTGTATCTTTCCCTCTATTCCTTCATGACTGTCGGCTTTCCCATCCAAGCGCAATAACCCATCGGAAGTAACAGATATATTTGTCCGATCGTAAGGAGTACGATAACGTGCAGAAAAAGTTATCTTACCTTTCTCTGACGCTTTTAGTCTGACTACCAATAGCTGATCTTCCAGCGAGACAAAAGATTCCCGTTCAAACTCCACACCTTTAGAAATGAATTTTACCTTTGCTACAGCTTTTTCTATATCCAGTTCCCGATAATAGTCATCATACGATGCGATATCAGGGAAAGTCAGTTGTAAACTTCCTACTGTCTGATACGGCATACCGTATGCCTTGTTGGGAGCAAGAATAGCTTTCTCACACAAATCTTGTGCCTCCTTATTCTTTCCCTCGAAAATCAACTTTCTTATTTCAGGAAGATAAGCAGCTGCCTGAGAATTCGTATTATTATAAGGAGAACCTGCCCATACAGTCTCTTCATTAAGCTGAAACCATTCTTCATGAGGGTTACCGAACATCATAGCCCCGACTCTGCCATTTCCTAATGGTAAGGCCTCTACCCAAAGTTTCGCAGGCTTGTCATACCATAATTTGTAAGAAGTAGTGGCACCCAAGGCACCACTATAGAAAATTGAACAAATAATTAGAAATTTAAGATAATTCATAGTAATAACAAAGTATTTACATAGGACTGATTCAATAAATATTATTCATTGTAATACTGATGAACCATGAAAAGTTCCGTAAACCAAACATTTTTATTAAACCAGTCCTATCTTCTAATATTTTACTCCGGACATCGAACTCCTTCTATCCATGTTAAATCAGTCTTCACTTCAAGATCCCATCCATGCCCAGTCCAATCTTTAATTATATTTCCTTCTCCTTCATTAAACCTCCAATACGCAATCAATCCATTTGAAGAAGGATCAACGGTACACATATTATTTTGGATTTCTTTAGGAGTCAAAGCCCTTGACCAAACTCTTGCCTCACTAATGAACCCATCTAAATGACGACCTCCTCTTGAACAACCAATATAAAACTGACGGCTATCTCCTAAATTAATAGTACCTCCCGCAGCGGCCTTGGATACATCCAATTTCCCATTTATATAAATTTTCACAGTAGACCCATCATATACAGCTGCCACATGATACCAACGATCTGTAGCAAAAGGTGTAGGTGCCGTTGTTTCCAAACCTTTTCCAGCCACCTGAATCTGATCTTTCTCAATGGCTACATCTCCAAAACGTAATAAGAAATGTCCTTCAATTCCCATCACTGTACTAATATAGGGATTCATACTCTGAAATTTATTAACTTTCACTCTAGTTTCCAATGTTAGTTGAGATAATGCACTTAAATTAGGATCCCGACTAAAAGGAACTTCAAAACGTCTAGAAGTTATTTGCGGAGCAGCGGTTATAATTGGTCTACTAACCACTAAATATAATGTTTTAGAAGCTTCTAAAACAGATAAAGAACTGGTATTGACAATGGTTAAAGGCAATAAGTAAATTTCCTCATCTTCCATTTTATCAATATTGCAAATATTAACCATCACTGGAGATGAAATAAAGTTTCCTTTCTCAATACAAAAATTGGAGCTTCCTAATTCATAACATTCAGCTGGAAGTAACTTATAAGCAGTAGCCATTTTCTTATTATAATCCTCTACCAATGAAGAAGAACCGGCTCCCACTTCAATATTTACATCTGATTCCACCTCACAAGAAGATGAAATAGATATACCTACACTTGTATCATCTTCTACAGAAACCCTTATCGTATTGGTATTTTCTGTTCCTGTAAAGAATACCACATCCTGATACATATCTGCATTCTTACATCCTATACAGGCAAACAGCATAAAAGTTATTCCTAATATTTTCTTTATCATATTCATAAACTATATACTTTAATTTATAATAGGATTTGTGTTTATTGTTAATGTTGGGCTGGATTCATAATCTGAATAGCTTTACGTACATTATCATAATCACGTCCAGGCTGCTTATAATCATTTTCTATATTTAGCGCTCCTACACCACCTTTTCTACCTTCTTGTGGATTCCAATAAGCGAATCCCAATATAGCAGGTAAAGTTCCTCTTTCCGGATCTCTAAAATCCCCTCCACCCGATTGCCATTTTTCATAATTCACAGCAGGTACATATTTTTCAGGAGGAAACAAAGCTTTTTTTGCCTTATCATATCTTAAATCTAATAAAGAACAACTAGTAGCTCCATAAGCCTGTTCTACAAAATAGTTAAAATATTTAGTAGTTTTTTCTGCCACTGACGGATCTAAAGTTTCTCCATCAATTACCAGATATTTTCCTGTTTTTGACTCAGGGCCTAAACGCTTTCCAAGTTCTTCCACTAAAATAGCCATCCTATCTGGATAACTGGCAAGATTACCATTACCTCCAGCATGAGGCTCATAATCCAAATCAAAGCCATCAAAATCGTGTTTATAAACAGAATCGCAAATCGCATTCGCATATTTTCTGATTGCAGCTTCATAAGTACTAGGGTCATTATCAACCCATCCCCAAAAGTCCTTCTGGTCTCCTTCATAGTTATCCGGAGTCATATGGTTTCCTATGTCTGTAATAACAAAACTGATCAACGCTTTTGTGGCTTTGTTTTTTTGTACATAGCGTAAATCTTTCAGTCGATCTTCATCCATATTTTCCCATCCTCCCCAGCCTAAAAATACCATATCCAAACTATCAGGAAGACCATCCAAATAATTAACCCTACAAGGTCCTTTAGCCGTCCAGTTTTTAAACCATCCACAAATAATTGCATGATCACTGGCTTTGTAATCTCTTAGATTCTGGAAATAGGCTTCATCTTTTTCCAAAGGATGCTGAATTGCTATATTTTCTATCTCATCCTGACAAGCCCCACACAATCCAATCAACAGATATAATAAATAATGTAATTTTTTCATCTTAACTTTTCATTAATATTAGAAATAAATTTCTATTCTCTTATTTTTTATCCCACCATAATTTTGTACCACCAGTATCAGGTCCCCCTAACAATCCTACAGCCTTAGAAACCTCTTCCGTATTATTGTCATATTCCGACTGTGGAAAAGTAATCCTACGCACTTGTACTTTTGTATCAATCGTTCCTCCACTATTATTGACTTTAACCGGAAATATTTTGGGGTAATTTGTTCTTCGGAATTCAGTCCATGCCTCTTGTCCATCGGGATACAATGCAATCCATTTTTGAGTAATGATACGCTCTAATTTCTCTTCAAAAGATCCTTCTTCTTCCCAAGGTATTGTAATTGTAGAAATACCGCTGGTTACATGATTGGATGAAATCATGTCATGATATTGAGCAGCTTTATACTCTTTATTAGTCAGGTAATCACTTCTCATTGAAGCCCCCCAATCTTCAAAAGAAAGAGAAATAGCTCTCTCATATAGCTCTTTTGCATCTCCATTCATTTGCCATCCACGAATAGCTCCTTCAGCCCGTAAAAAATATACCTCTGATACATTCATCCATCGAACGGGATCATTGGCCTCACAGTTGGGTACACTTAAAGGAAGGTAGTCAGCCTTTTTACTTATTTTAACTCCATTCCTTACCCCATGAAATTTACCATCAGGTAGTGTTGATTTACGGAAATATGAATTAATTCGCCCATCATCATACCCAGTTAGAAACGATTCCATATTTGCCCCCATACGAGTATCACTATAATCATCCCAACATTTTTTCAAGGGATGGTAGACTATGTATCCATTAGCTGAAGCCAATTGAGCATTGTCTTCTACAGACTCCATTACTCCCGACGCAACAGCTTCTTCTGCCAACTGTTGGGAAGTCTTTCCGTTCACTTCAAATCCAGTTACATAACAAGTACGCATAGCTAATCGAAGTTTAAGTGAATTAGCAAATTTAAGCCACTTCGTAAAATCGCTTCCATATACCAAATCATAATCTTTAAGGGGTTTGGCATCTGGAGTTTTAGTTACAAAATCTTCCATAATCGCAATGGCTTCATCTAAATCTGTAAAGAAAGACTTATAAATTTTTTCCAATGAATCATATGGAGTATAGATTGCTCCTTGTCCAAACTGCAGATAAGGCAATGGACCATAATTATCTGCCAACCGATGCATAGCAGCTACCTTTAGAACTTGAGCAAGTGCATAAGAGATACTTCCCTTTTCTGTACTGGACATAATTTGTTTCCAGGCAGGCATCACATTAGTGAATCCTACTTTAAATGCTCGATCATTCCATCTTGAGGAATGATTCAAATTATAGAAATTGTTACATTCAAAATTTTCATTTATAGCTCCCATATAACCTGAAAAGATATCTCCTGTCAGATTTTGAGCTAATTGATAATCACCGGCTTCAACCAAACTTGTAGGAAAAACATCTCTTTGCATTGCTACAAGATACCCACCTATTCGCAAATTATCATAGTCCAACATATCATCCGAAGCCTCGTGATCATTAGTATTCATATCTCGAAACTCAGATACACAGGAACTCATACCGAAAGTTCCGAGTAGTATGCTTAATATTATCTTTTTTGTTAATTTCATATTCATAACTTTTAAAGAGACAGTTTCACACTAAATCCCAAACTTCTCAAACTGGGTTGCATAAAATAATCAAATCCTTGATAATAAGTAGATGTGGAAGCAGAAAGTTCCGGATCGAATGGAGCTTTATTATAAAACATCAATAAATTCTTACCAATAAAGGCTATTCTTACGCTTTCCAGTGCATTTCCGAACCACTTCTTAGGCAGTGAATATCCGATAGATAGTTCTTGTAAACGAACATTAGTAGCACTGTATACATATTCCGACAAAACCCCTGTAGTTCCGCCACCCACTACATCATAATATTCTTTTGCACCAATCATTCCATTTCCATTAATAGGTACACCTCCATTATCACGAGCATTGGCAGATGCTTCAGATACTCCAAATTTATCCATTAAAGCCTGTGTTGCAGATACTCCAACACCTCCAATACGAGCCGTAATCAAACAACTCAAGTTTATCCCTTTCCACTCAAATGAGTTGCGAATACCCCAATTAAAACGAGGTGCTGCACTTCCTGCTTTTATCCATTTATTAGGATCAGCTTGTATAGCTCCTGTTGAAGGATCTACATAAATATATCCACTGGCATCTGTACGCAAACCAGATACGTAAATATCATTCATACTTCCCCCTTCTTTTAATATCATCTTATAGGTTCCCTGAGGGTTAAACGGTTCTATCTCATTGACAGACAGCTTTTCTCCTGTAATTGGATTTCTGGCATCCTTATCCAATAACTCTTTTATCTCATTGCGGTTCATTGTAAATGTAACTCCCGCATTCCATAAAACAGGACCTAAATTTTGTTTTAAATTTAAGCTTGCTTCAATTCCCCAGTTGTTTACCTTACCTCCATTCAGATAAAACTCTTTATAGCCAGAGCTTGGAGGCATTGTAAATGTGAAAAACTGATTGTATGTATTAGAGTTATAATAAGTTACATCCAACCCTATTTTTCCATTAAATAACTGTAGGTTAGTTCCGATTTCGAATGATTTGGTTCGTTCCGGTTTTAAGAAAGTAGCCGGCACATTAGGTAAGTTTTCCAAAACTCCATTCGATATACCATACGTTGTACTCGTTAGGAAACGGGCAGGGGCGTTTCCCACTTCACTAAAAGAAGCTCGTACTTTCCAAAAATCTATTTTAAATTTCGACAAATCTACAAATTCTGTAATCACACCAGACAAACCAACAGAAGGATAAAAGAATCCTTTTTTCTCATGATCAGTAAATGCCAAAGAAGAATACCAGTCATTTCTACCCGTCAAATCTAAAAACAAAGCACTCTTATAACTTAATTGTGCAGTAGCAAAGGCCCCAATATTACATTCTCTATATCCTTCCTGAATAGATTTTGTATCAGCTCCAGCTTTGTCAATATTTGAAAATGTAAATAAATTAGGAACAGTCAACAAATGGCCTTCATAACCCACTATATCTTGTGCTGAGTAATTCGTACTTCCACCAATGTTGGCATTTATCCCCCAATCTTCAAATTTTTTGTCAAAACTCACTAAAAGATCTCCATACATATTGTTATATTTCGTACCTTGATTCAAATAGTTACCTTTTGAAGAAGCAAAAAGAGTAGATGTAGATGCCGACAATTTTCTCTCATATACATCATCTGAATTATCCATTCTAAATCGTCCCAATACATTCAAATCTTTCGTGATGGTATACTTCAAAGATGCATTCAGCATATATCTCTGCTTATCGTTTGTAAAACTTTCCCTATTAATTATCCAATAAGGATTTTCCATTGACATATTCTGCTCTCCATAATCCCAATATTGAGTTTTAAATCCTCTGTCAGGATTAAATCGTTCATAAACCTTATACTTATTAATATCATCTGATACAGGAAATAAGTATACAGGCACCAGCGGATTATGATACTGTCCTTGTGACATCATATTTTTGGAGTCTGTTTTAATATATGAGAACCCCATATCCAAAGTCAATTTATCCTTTATCAATTCTGTGGTATTTCTGAAAGTTACATTATACTGATTATAAGTATTTTCAGGAATAATGCCCCGTGAATTAGTGGATGCAAATGAAAAATAAGATTGATTTCTTTCATTTCCGGCAGAAACAGATAAAGAATTGGTTTCCGTAAATCCTGTTTGGAAAAAATCTTTAGGATCATAAGATGATGGAGTTTCCAGCTTATTTCCCCAACTTGAAAACTCTCCGTCATTAGCTCCATATGTATTTTGGAATTTAGGCATCACAAAAGGAGAAAGAAACTGTGTATCGTTAGAATAATTAAGTTTCAACTTTCCCACACTACCTTTCTTAGATGTAAGTAAAATAACTCCATTGGCTCCTTTGGTACCATACAATGCAGCAGCTGCTGCACCAGTCAACACAGAAATACTCTCTATATCATCCGGATTTAAATTAGAGATTCCATCACTATCACCTCCATCCGGATTTTCATAGAAAGAAGTTGTTTGTTTAGTCCGCATAGGATTCAATGGAATACCATCCAATACATACAATGCATTATTATCGCCAAATAAGGATTTAGTACCACGCATAACCACGCGTGAAGAACCTCCAATTCCAGAAGCACTCTGATTAATGGTAACTCCGGCAATCTTTCCAGACAAACTATTAACCAGATTGGCATCCTTTACAGTAGTCAATACATCTGACTTCACTTCCTGTACGTTATAAGTCAAAGCTTTTTCTGCACGTTTGATACCCAATGCAGTTACTACTACTTCATCCAACACTTCAGTATCTTCCTTCAGTGTTACATTCAGTATTCCATTCGCATCGGCTCTCAGCTGCTGACTCTTATAGCCTACATAAGAAACTTCCAACAACGAATTAGCAAATACATCCAATGAAAAGTTTCCATCGAAATCGGTGATTGTACCGTTTGAGGTTCCGTCTTCCCTAATTGTTGCTCCGATAACAGGTTCCCCTTTTGCATCTACAACCTTACCGGTAACCTTGGTTCGCTTACCAGTCTGTTTTTGAACGGACTGTATTTTTTTAATTATAATTTTCTTCCCCTGAATTTCATAACCGACCCCTTGTTGTCCGGACAGTATCTGTTTCACTACTTCATCCAATGTAGCATTGTCCGCCGAAATCGAAATACGCTGTTTGGTATCCACATCGTTCGAAGAAAATACGAACGAATAACCGGATGTTTTTTTCAACTGCTCCATTGCTTCTTTCACCGTCACATCATTGACTTTCAACGATATATCTTGAGAAAAGGCCGATAAATGAAAGCAAAAGGCTGTTGAGGCTATTAGCATAGCCTTACTAATAGATCTCATAATTCTTCTGATTTAAGTTTAAAAAAGATAATTTCTAATTGATAAGAATTAAGGATTTACTATATTTGTAAAGTCCTAAATTTAAGTTGTTTTGTCCCAAAAACAACTTCTATTCAATCGGAGGATGTGTCCGCATGCTCCGATTTGTTTTTTATCCCGTTTTTTTACAATGTTTCATACGCAATAGGCTTTTAAGGTTTAACATTCATGCAAATCAATTAATATAATATGTATTTTCCATTTTCGTAACGATAACGCATCTGATTAGTAGAAGCAATGGTGGATAAGACCTCTTCTATGGTATTTCCCATCACCGTAAAACTGCCATAGAAACGACGATCACGCAAAGAATCGGCCACTTCTATCTGCACATCATAACTCCGCATCAGACGCTTGGCTATATCTTCCAGTAAATCTTCATCAAAAAATAATTCATCGTTTATCCACAAATTGGAACGAGAAGCATCGGTACGTGTTTTTATCATTTCTCCTGTCAACTTGTTCATCACCATTTTTTCATTGGGTGCCAGATAAAGTTCGGGCATTGATTTTACTTCATTGTGCAGAGATACCTTTCCTTCCATCAAATTTACAGTCACTTCTTCATCATCCGAATAGTTACGGAAGTTAAACTTGGTTCCTAACACCTTCAAACCGACTTCACGAGTCTGTATTTCGAATGGGAGCGCTTCATTACGAGAAACTTCAAAATAACCTTCTCCCTCCATATTCAACCGTCTGTCGTCTACCCCAAAGCCTTGTGAATAGGCTAACCGAGAACCTGCATTCAGCCACACCAATGTACCGTCAGGCAAATACAATTTTGTACGGGCTCCCATAGGGGCTTCTACCACAATATCCGAAAAAGAATGTCTGACTGCTTCTTTGCCTTGCCAGTAACCTACAAACGGAAGCAACAAAATCAGTATCACAGCTGCCACCCGAAGGTAAGTTTTCCAAGAGCCGAAATATACTCTCTCCTTTCTCTTTTCAAACACATGTATATCTGCAACCGGAATTTCATTTTCCTTAGCCACGGCAGTCCGCTCAAGAAAACGCTGAAATGCTTTTTCTTTATCAAAAGAGATATTTTTAGCTGCTTCTTCCGAAGCGAACCACAATTCCAAATGCTGACGGATATACCGACGGTTTTCTTCTGTCTCCGAAGCCCATTGTGTCAAACGGTCGAAGGCATTCCGATCTAATGTACCATTCAGGTAATCTACAATCCATTCATCTATTTGTGTATGCTTATCGTGCTGCATAATTCAAGTGCTTTTATAGGTAAGACAAAAAAAATGAATAAGCGGGTAGTGAAAATATTATTTTTTTTCGTTTTTCTCTAAAAACCTTATTTTCTCCCTCGTTTTTCTTGATAGACAAAATATCAAATTTCCATAAACAAATACACCAACAACAGCTTCAGATAGTTTCCAAGACGCTTCTGAAGAAAAGCCAGTGCCTGCTTGATATGATATTTCACGGTATTGACCGATATTCCCAATTCCAATGCTATTTCCTCATATTTCTTCTGCTCAAACCGACTTTTTTTGAACACGGAACGACATTCTGCCGGAAGTTCTTCAATGCTCCGGTATAATTCATCCTCCAGTTCCTGCTCCAACAACATTCCCAACGGATATTCGGTTTCAGTAAATAAGGTATCGAGAAAATCCATATTCTCAGGAAGTAAAAAAGAGGAAAAAAGCAGTTCTTCACGACGAGCCCTCGAATTCAGTTCATTCAGGCAACGGTTCCGTACAGCTTTCATCAGATAAGCACGTATAGAATACGTGATTTCTACCTCTTTCCGATGTTCCCACAGGTAAAAAATCACATCATCTACAATCTCCTCCGAGAGTGCTGCATCATTCAATATCTGGTTAGCAAAACGACAGAGAAGTACATAATGACGGTCGTATATTTCACGAAAGACTTTTTCATCTCCCGCCCTCAATTGCTTCAAAATCAATGACTCCATCATATTCCCCGGAAAAAACTTTGTTTGATAAAAATATCTGCCAAAATTACAAAAATCAAACAAACCTCCAAAAGAAGTACTAGTTCTTTCCTAATACTTTTAAGATAAGATGCGAATTTTCACTCAGCACTCATCATATACCCTCTAAAAACGCGACTTGTATCGTGAGCTCACGTGACTTGTATCGAAGGCCAACGATACTTGTATCGTAAGCTCACGATACAAGTCACGTTTTTGCAAAGAAACAGAAGCAGAAAATTCCTTTCAATTCCGAGAGATATATACACAGAAAAAACGCCACAAACGGAGACTACCGTTCGTGGCGTTTTCTATTTTTATCTAGATAGAGATTATACCAAGTGTGCAATCAGTTCTTCACGGTCGCCAGCCAAAAGGTCGATTACCGGAATTTCAATCATGGTGTAGCATCCCGGTTTCTGGCGCATAGAAGCACGAGCAACGCAAACCAAAACCTGAGCTGTCAATGCAGGGTTGTTGATCTTCATATCGAACTCGAACAACTGGTTGTGAGTCTTACCTGATACACCCTTACGAACCAAGTTCACACCGTGACCGACGTCGTTCAAATCGTCTACGCAAGGTACCTGGATTACGTGTGTTTCGTCGTTTACAAAGTAAGGGTCAGCTTTGATAGCAGCTTCTACAGTCTTGAAGTCAGCACCTTCTTCCAATTCTACATATACCATACGGCGGTGGATTCCGGTACCAACAGGAATTGTCATAGACAATGCATCTTTTACACCTTCGATAGCACGGACAGCCACAGAGTGTCCCATACTACGACCCGGACCAAAGTTAGTATAAGTGATACCCTTCGGAGCAATTGCTTCCAGCAATGTACGTACTACAGAGTCGCTTCCCGGATCCCATCCTGCAGAAATAACAGCTACCGCATTACCAGCCTTAGCCGATTCGTCCAAAGAACGGCGCAAAGAAGTAATCTGTGTATGGATGTCGAAACTGTCTACAGTATTGATACCCATAGCCAAAATCTGTTTTGCATATTCTTCTACGCTACGAGTTGGAGTAGCAAGGATAGCTACATCTACATCCTGCAATTCCTTAATATCTTTTACCACCGGATAGTTGGCCAATTCTGCCGGCTTGTTTTCTGCGCCATGACGACGAACCACACCTGCAATTTCGAAATCGGGTGCAGCTTCCAGTGCTTCAATTGTAAACTTACCGATATTACCGTAACCTACTACAGCTGCTCTAATTTTTTTCATATTTCTTCTTTTATTTAGTGAATACTCTTAATTTGTTTTTCCTCTTATCTATATAACAAAAGAGGGATGAATTTTGATATTGCAAAAATACAGAATTAGAATCATTCTAAACTAATAGATAGGCTACGTTTTTGAAAATATTCTGCCCCAACTTACAATTTATAACTTTCTTATGGTTATTTTTGTATTGAATTTATAATTTATCAGTAAAATATGATTGAATATATCAAAGGAGAACTTACCGAAATTACTCCGGCGGTAGCAGTAGTAGAATGTAACGGAGTAGGTTATGCCATCAATGTATCGCTCAACACCTTTTCTGCCATTCAGGGAAAAAAGGAAGTAAAGCTTTATATTTACGAAGCGATACGCGAAGATGCCTACGTATTATATGGTTTTGCTACCAAGCAGGAGCGAGAGCTCTTCCTTTTACTCATCACCGTTTCGGGTATCGGAGGGAACACTGCCCGCATGATTCTTTCGGCACTGAGTCCGTCGGAGCTGTGTAATGTCATCAGCAGCGGAAACGATAAACTGCTGAAAACGGTAAAGGGTATCGGACTGAAAACAGCGCAACGCATCATTGTCGACCTGAAAGACAAAATCGCCTCAACCGGCATCCAGCCCGCAGAAACCGGAACAGCAGCCAATACCATGCTTCACTCCGAAATATACGAAGAGGCTGTAGCCGCACTCACCATGTTGGGATTCCCGCAAGCTCCGTCGCAAAAGGTAACTGCCACCATTCTGAAAGAAACTCCGGAAGCTACCGTAGAGCAAGTCATCAAACTGGCTTTGAAAAGATTATAGAGACTTTTCCGGTGGCAGATAAAACTTTTACTGCTGCCGGCTTGTTCTATATATATTACTAATCATTTAAATACAAAACACTATGACACACACAATGCCCGAACTTCCTTATCCGATGGAAGCACTTGCTCCACACATGAGCAAAGAAACATTAGACTATCACTACGGCAAACACCTGCAGACTTATGTAGACAACCTGAACAAACTGATTCCGGGTACACCTTATGAAAACAGTACTTTGGAAGAAATGGTATGCAAGGCAGAAGGACCTGTATTCAACAATGCAGCTCAGACATGGAATCATACTTTCTTCTTCCAAAGCCTGACTCCGGCACAGACCGACATACCTGCCTCACTGGCCGATTTGCTGACACGCGATTTCGGTTCGGTAGAAGCCTTTAAGGAAGCATTTGCCAAAGCAGCTGTAGGATTGTTCGGTTCCGGATGGGTATGGCTGGTTGCCGATGCAGAAGGTAAATTGTCAATAAAAGCAGAAAGCAATGCAGGAAATCCACTGCGTCAGGGACTGAAACCTGTACTGGTTATCGACGTATGGGAACATGCCTATTACATAGACTATAGAAACCGTCGCGCAGCATTCGTTGAAGCGTTCTGGCATTTGGTAGACTGGGGAAAGGTAGCAGCACGCTGCTAAACTAAATATCCAAAAAACAAAAAGATTTCCTTCTTTCCGAAGGAAATCTTTTTTATATCATACTCTTAAGAGACATCAGATATATATCAAAAACTTAATCCACAAGCAAAATAAGCTCCCTCTGTAGCCGGATTCCAACTGATTCTTGCAAACAAAGGAAGAGAGAAGCGTTCAGTCACCGCTACCTCTTTCTGTACTTTCAATCCTACATCCGATACAGCAAATCCATTGACTCCATCGTTATAAAAATCGGTTGCATAGGGTACGGCTCCCACTTCTGCCGTCCATTCGAATCCTCCTAACCGGAAAGGAACTTCCAGCGATACATACGATGAATAAGCACGATTTCCCTCTGCATTTACTCCGTCATATCCGGCAAAATTAGTAAACCAGTTTAATGCAAGGAAGCCGAAATCATAACCAACCTGTGCTTCAAAAGTATGCGATGTATTCGTAGCTCCATAGTGAAAATAGCCTGTATCTCCAGCCGTCCAATAGTCTGTTACCGAAACAGAAAACCCACCGGTTTCGTAGCCCAAAGTCAAATCAATTTCTTTTGGATCTTCCGAATCGAAGCCCGCATTTCCCCATCCGGACAAATAAAATCCTTTATAAGATACCGTAATCTCAGGCTGTATACTTACTCCACCTAAATCCTGTCCACGCCAGATATATGCACTGGTAAAGTCTATCCCAAAATCTACTTCCGGCTTTTCCTGTGCCATCACTCCTAATGGCAACAATGCCATCATACCTGTAATCAGTGTCTTCATCCTTCCTTACCCTGCTCCTTACCTTCTTCGGCCTCTTCTATTTTACGGGTAACAAACTGAATCTTCAGATTGGCCTCTTTCTGTTCTTTCTTTATCTCTTCAATACCTGTCAGAATGCGGGCCAGTTCGCTTAGTTCAGCAATAGCCTTTACATCATTAGGTTGCATTACAGTCTTGTAATTACGGTCGCCAATAAACTCCAGACGGATATTCTTCTTATCACGGTTGGCTACCAGGAAGGCTATTACTCCTCCGTCATTACCCAATTTATAATCAGCCTTCTCAATAGCCTTTCCCAAATCAGTAGTTTCATAACTATCCGGCGAAGCAGGTGTTTCGGCAAACAAATCCCCAGCTGTCACTTTCACAGCCGTATGATGAATATTTCCTCCTGCACAATAGATGGAAGTCAACGACATTTCCCCCAACTCATTGACCTGTCCGCGCAAGAAAGAACGTCCGATGTTTTTCTCTACAACCTGAGTAGGATAGAAATAGTTGCCTACTTCCTGATAAGCCGTATCTTTCTCCAGCACGAAACGTCCTTTTATAGCATCCAGCTCTGCCTGTTTCACCGCCATTACACTATCCAGATAAACCAGAGTTTTCTGCTGTTCTTTCAAATCCACCTGCTGCATAAGACGCACAGCTGATTTTCGGACATCAAATGCTTTGGGATATAAAGTACGTATACTGTCAATCTGCAATTTAGCCAGACTATAGTCTCCATCAGCAAACGAAAGTTCTGCACGCTGAAACAATTCACCCGCTTTCTTGTTGTCGCTGCCACACGCTGTCAGCAACGCTGCCAATACCAAGGTTGTCAATCCTGCCTTCTTCATATTACTATACTTATTTTTCATGGGGCAAAATTACAATTATTTCGCCTATCTACCTTAAATTCATGACTTTTTTCATGTTCATACCACTCAGCGGATAGAAAGAAAAGCAGAATCATCTTCACCGGAATACATACAACTTTCAAACATTAGGAAGGAATGGTGTTTTTTTTGTAATTTTGCATTCCAATTATAACAAACGAGAATGGAACTGAAAGAACACTTTACTGGCAAAATATTCAACCTGATTTCCGAAACAGCCGACGAATTGGGATTGGAATGTTATGTGGTAGGTGGATATGTACGCGACATATTCCTGAACCGCCCTTCGAAAGACATTGACATTGTAGTAGTAGGAAGCGGCATAGAGATAGCCGAAGCGTTCGGAAAGAAACTGGGACGTGGAGCTCATATATCCGTATTCAAGAATTTTGGTACCGCACAAGTAAAATACAGAGATACAGAAGTGGAATTTGTAGGGGCACGCAGAGAGTCTTACAGCCACGACAGCCGGAAGCCTATCGTAGAAGACGGTACGCTGGAAGACGACCAGAACCGACGCGACTTTACCATTAACGCCATGGCGGTCTGCCTCAACCGGACACGTTTCGGAGAGCTGGTCGACCCGTTCGGTGGTTTGGACGATTTGAAAGAGCGTACCATACGTACCCCACTCGATCCGGACATCACTTTCAGCGATGATCCGCTCCGCATGATGCGCTGCATCCGCTTTGCCACTCAGCTCAATTTCTATATAGACGATGATACTTTCCAGGCCTTGGAGCGCAACAAGGAACGTATCAAGATTATATCACGCGAACGTATTGCCGACGAACTGAACAAAATTCTGTTGTCGCCCGTTCCTTCAAAGGGATTTGTCGATCTGGACCGCTGCGGACTTCTTGAATTGATTTTCCCTGAACTTGTAGCTTTGCAAGGTGTAGAGGTGAGAAACGGGAAAGGACATAAAGATAATTTCTACCATACACTGGAAGTAGTAGACAACATCTCTAAAGTGACCGACAATCTTTGGCTGCGCTGGGCAACCTTGCTGCACGACATTGGTAAACCACGTACCAAACGTTGGGAACCTCGCACAGGATGGACATTCCGCAACCACAACTACATCGGCGAGAAAATGATACCGGATATCTTCCGTAAGATGAAGCTTCCGATGAACGAAAAGATGAAGTATGTACAGAAGTTGGTGGGACTGCACATGCGCCCTATCGTGATTGCCGACGAAGAAGTGACCGACTCGGCTGTACGCCGTCTGTTGTTCGAAGCCGGCGATGATATTGACGACCTGATGATGCTCTGTGAAGCCGACATCACTTCGAAGAACGAAGCACGCAAACAGCGTTTCCTCGACAACTTCAAACTGGTACGACAGAAGCTGAAGGATCTGGAAGAGAAGGACCGCATCCGTAATTTCCAGCCACCGGTAGACGGAGCAGAAATCATGAAAGTATTCAATCTGCAGCCTTGCCGCGAAATAGGAAGCCTGAAGAGTTCTATCAAAGATGCAATTCTGGATGGCATCATTCCCAACGAGCATGATGCAGCTTTCGAATACATGCTGAAAAAAGCTGAACAGATGGGACTGCAACCAGTCAATCTTTCATAATACTGACACTTTATCTGTATGACACAGCCACATATCTTATGTTTATTTCATGGATATGTGGCTGTGCGCTTATAAACATCTGCACTTTAGTTACATTTTTTCATTTCTTAGTATTTCATTCTGTCCGGATGGTACTGTTCGCTTTTATTCCTTTTTTCATATTTTTTTACACGGCCATAACTTTGCATTGTTAAAACAGAATAAAAGTAAAAACAAGTAAATTATGAAGACAATGTTTAAGTGGAACATAATATTAAGCATCTTATTATGTTCTTATCTGTCAAGCTGTTCATCCAATGATGACCAGGGAGGAAATTTCGACATGGCTCAGCTAATTGGCAGCCAATGGGAACGCAACTATTCGTGGATAGGCGATGATGCAGCCTGGGAAGAAGGAAAAGGAACACTGACCTTTACCAGTTCACGGGAAGCACAGGAAATCGTAAACTATCACGGAGAGGATTGGCGATACAACTACGATGAAGATGTAAATGAACTGAAGCCATACTCCGGAACAAGTACTATTTTTTACAGTTACACCGTGGAAGGAAATCAAATCACCTTGACCGACCAGGACGGAGGATACAGTATCACTACTACACTGTCCGGAAATATGCTTGTAGGTTCTGATGATTACCTATGGACACTTATCAAAGCTGGAGAAGGAAGCGGATCAGGCTCTGGTGAAACTACATCATATAGCTGGGAACAAATGCAAGGTGTATGGATGGGAAGCAAATACGTAGATTGTGCATCTATCATTAAATTGTACAAACAACAGCAACAACCGAGTAGTGCGTATTACAATGGCGATTTCGGAGTATACGGTCTACAGTTCAACAGTAACGGACAATCCAGAGAAGTGGATGCACAAATGAAAGCATTTCATAATACCGGTGCAATTGTACTGGAAACCATTTATGCCAGTGACGGAGAAACAGTATACTGGACTGATATAAGTAAAAGCAGCTATAGAAAACAATACTCCATACATGGAGACAAAATATACTACAATGGCAGAGAGTATTTCCAAATATTCGATGCCACCCACATCCATGATTTGATTGGTGGAGAAGATTATGTAAAAGTGCAATAAATAAATCCCATATCAAAGAGAGAGGGAAACTCCGTGATTGTTCATCGGGTTTCCCTCTCTTTTATCTTCTTTTCTTGAAAAAATCCTTCATCAAGGCAGCACACTCATCTGCCATCAAACCTTTCACTACCTCCGTTTTGGGATGCAGGGCCTGAGGTGCAAAACGTTGATATCCCCGTTTTTCGTCTTCTGCCCCGAACACCAGCCGGCCAGTTTGTGCCCATGCAATGGCTCCGGCACACATCACACACGGTTCCACTGTGACATACAGCGTACAGTCGGTCAGATATTTTCCTCCCAACGCATTGGCTGCAGCCGTAATGGCCTGCATCTCGGCATGAGCAGTCACATCATTCAACGTTTCCGTCAGATTATGTGTACGTGCAATGATACGGTCACGACAAACCACCACCGCTCCTACGGGTACTTCTCCGCGTGCGGCTGCCTTTTCGGCCTCCATCAGGGCCTGCTTCATGTAAAAATTATCATCTGCCATATGTATAGAGGGGATTATCTGCGCATATCATGCTCTTTAAACAAAGTGGGATAATCTTCTTCCATATTCTGGTGAATAAACGACAAAATCGTCTCCCGAAGCCAGCGCGCCTTGTTCGTAATCTGATATTTCTCCAGATAGCGGTCTACAATCTGTACTTCTTCTTCGCTCATCAGGCACACCATACGCTGCTTGCGAGGCTGGACCGTCGAGGGTACCTTTTTCCGTCTTTTTCCGTTATTCACCATAAACGAGTTTATTTGTTTGCAAATTCATAAGTTTTTAAGTCGAAGTATAACAAGAACTTATAAACTTACCAACTCAAAAACGAAATCACTGAATACTCAATTAGTGCAAAATTAAAGTTACTTCCCCTAAAATCAAAGTATAAAATCCGTATTTTTGCAAAAAATGGGAAAAATGGCAGCACATAACAAACTGGGTAAGGAAGGGGAAGAAGAAGCCTCAGCCTACCTCAGAGACAAAGGATATACAATTTTACACCGCAACTGGCATGCCGGCAGAAAGGAACTGGATATTGTGGCCGAAAAAGACGGGACACTGGTTGTCGTAGAAGTCAAGACACGACGCAACGATGTGTTCGGTAATCCGGAAGATGCCATTACCCCACGCAAAATACGAAACATCGTAGCCTCAGCCGATGCATACATCAAGCTGTTTGCCATCGACTTGCCGGTACGCTTCGATGTCATTACCGTAGTGGGTACCTGCCCGCCATTCGAAATTGAACACATCGAGGAAGCTTTTCTTCCTCCTATCTGGTAATAGTAAGAATATGGATATAGAAACAATCCGAACTTATTGTCTGAAAAAGAAAGCCGCGAGCGAAGGATTTCCCTTCGACGAAACGACACTGGTCTTTAAAGTGATGGACCGCATGTTTGCCGTAATCGATTTAGACCATCCGGACAAGCTGACTGTAAAGTGTAACCCTGATTATGCCATAGAACTGCGCGACCGGTACAACGGCATAGAGGGTGCGTGGCATTTCAACAAGAAATACTGGAACCAGATACACCTGATGAGTGATGTACCGGAATCTCTGATTCTGGAACTGATAGACCACTCGTACGAAGAAGTAATCAAAAAATTCACCCGTAAACAAAAGGAGGCTTATTATGAACTACCCTGAACCTATCCATCTGCAAGAAACCGTATCGACCAACAGTTATCTGAGCGAACTGTGTCGGGATACACAACCTGCCGACCTGACTAACGTATGGAGCGATTTTCAAACGGCCGGACGGGGACAAAGGGGCAATAGCTGGGAATCGGAACAGGGGGCCAACCTGTTGTTCAGTTTTGTGGTGTTTCCCGATTTTCTGGAAGTACGCCGACAGTTCCTTTTGTCGCAAGTTACCGCTTTGGGCCTACAGGAAGTCTTGTCACGCTACACAGACTCCATCACCATCAAATGGCCAAACGACATTTACTGGAAAGATAAAAAGATTTGCGGCACTTTGATAGAAAACGATTTGACCGGTATGCACATCAGCCGTTCCATTTCCGGAACGGGAGTAAACCTTAACCAGCAGACGTTTATGAGTGATGCCCCCAATCCGGTTTCGCTGTTTCAGATCACAGGGAAGCATTACGACCGGGAAGAGATACTTCATCAGATGATGGAACGTATTGCCTATTATTACGACCTGCTCCAGAAAGGAGAATACGAAACGATTGCCAGCCGTTACTTCGAAGTTTTATACCGCCGGGACGGTTTCTATATGTACCAGGATGCAACAGGTACATTCAAGGCACGCATACACGCTATCGACCCTATCGGGAAACTGATTTTGCAGGACGAACAAGGAAAGTTACGCGAATACATGTTTAAAGAAGTAGCCTACGTTTTATGAGCCCAATCAACAGACAGATTCTTCACATAGCCATCCCTTCTATCATTTCAAACATCACCGTTCCACTGTTGGGGCTGGTCGATGTCACCATTGTGGGTCACTTAGGTTCTGCTTCCTACATTGGCGCCATTGCCGTAGGAGGTATGCTGTTTAATATGATTTACTGGATATTCGGTTTCCTCCGTATGGGTACCGGAGGACTTACGGCACAAGCCTACGGACAGCACAACACACAGGAGAGTACCCGTATTCTGCTGCGCTCACTCAGTGTCAGCCTGCTGTTGGCACTGGCTCTCCTCGTACTCCAGTATCCCATCCGCCTCATCGCCTTTATGCTGATAGACGCCAGTCCCGAAGTACAGGAACTGGCTACCCGCTATTTTCATATCTGCATCTGGGGAGCTCCTGCTACACTGGGATTGTATAGTTTTACCGGCTGGTTTATCGGTATGCAGAATTCCCGCTACCCCATGTACATTGCCATTACCCAAAACATTGTAAACATTGCGGCCAGCCTGTTTTTTGTATTTGTACTGCACATGAAAGTAGAAGGAGTAGCTTTGGGTACACTCATTGCCCAATATGCCGGAGTAATCATGGCTTATCTGCTCTGTATTTCACACTACCATCCGTTCCGGCAACAGGTGCAGCGCATGCAACTGTTTGAACGGAATGCCATGAAACGTTTTTTCCTGGTAAACCGCGATATCTTTCTGCGTACACTCTGCCTGGTAGCGGTTACAGTATTTTTTACTTCTACCGGTGCCACTTATGGTGATGTAGTACTGGCTGTCAACACGCTGCTGATGCAGTTGTTTACACTCTTTTCCTACATCATGGACGGATTTGCGTATGCTGGAGAAGCCTTGAGTGGGAAATATACGGGTAGTAACGATAAAATCCGCCTGCATCAGACGGTACGGAATTTGTTTGGATGGGGAAGCGCAATGGCACTGCTTTTTACCCTGACCTACCTGTGGGGAGGACAGGATTTTCTGCAACTGCTTACCAACGATACAGAGGTTATTGCAGCCTCCGGGACTTATTTATTGTGGACTGTAGCCATTCCTTTCTGTGGATTCTCCGCCTTTATTCTCGACGGAATCTGTATTGGCACCACCTCTACACGCATCATGCTGAAGTCGATGGCTACTGCCTCCGCCCTGTTTTTCGGAGTTTACTTTCTATGCTCCGGTTCGTGGGGCAATCATGCGTTGTGGATGGCCTTCCTTGTGTATCTGGCAGTAAGAGGACTGATGCAGGGCTATCTGCTACGGAATAAGATTTAAGTCACCAGGAAAAGATATTCCGAAAAATCCACCACAGTACAATCAGTCCGGCCAAGGAAAGGATAAACCCAGGCTTATGAAGTGTGAAATACAGACGAGAATTCTTTTTGCGAAGCAGTTCGGCATAAAGCAACAACAAGACAAGAGGAACCGACACTACCAGCAGCGCATTATAAGAAAAGGCTCCGGAAACATCTCCGTGGAGTAAAGCATGAAGGGCACGCTGCGAACCACATCCCGGACATTTCAGTGAGGTAAGCACATAAAAAGGACATTTGGGGAATAATGCCGACCGAGCCGGATCTAAAAGAGCATACACAGCAAGCATTCCAATCAGCACAATTCCCCCAATGTATTTTACCGTACGGCTCATTTCAGTGAATCGAGGTAGATTAAAACATAAGATATATTGATAATCAGATAGATTACCCCTACTACAAGTCCTACAATAAAACCTATTTTAGTCCATTTACCGGCATCATTACTTGCCTGAAGAGCTGCTTCATAATTGCCTGCAGCAAACAAAGAACTTACCTTACTGGCATACACAATACCTGCAATACCGAAAGGCAGGCAGCAAAACAATGTAACAAGGATAGATTCTACCATCCAAGTTTTAGGACAAACTTGTTCATTCATACGCTTATCATTAAAGAGTTATCGAAACTTGATTTTCCCAAAAGAATCATCATAAAAATAAAAATCACATACAGCACAGCTATCAGCAACGCACTTCCCGCTGCTGCCAGCGTCCAGTTGCGTGCCAGTTTGGAGTACTGCAAAGCCTGTTCGTAGTTTCCCTGCAAATAAGCAGAATCAACCTTTGCAGCATAAACAATGGCTACAATTCCCAAAGGAAGACAGCATAAACACGTGGATATAATGGATTCGGGAAGCCAGGTTTTGGGACATTCCGGCTGTTTCACATTTTCTTCTGGTTGAGAGGATGAAGGCGGACAAGGTGGAATACTAGCCAAAACCTCCGACAGTTCTTCCAGTTCGGAAGCTTTTACCCATTCCGTCAATCCTTCTCTCCAAACCAAGGTTTCTGCACTTAGTCCGTTTTCTTTTAATTCTTCCAACGGTATAGGTCCTTTCTTCAGACCTTCTACCAATAAATAGTAATGCATATAGCAAGTGTTTTTAACATAGTTTTCACAAAAGTAGCAAATAGACGACAGAAATTCAACAATTTAACAGATTTAACAGTTTTCAGCCTTTATAAAATGGCTTGCTTTGTAACATTCCATTGTCCCAATCCGGAAAAGAATCCCTCAATAACGAATTTTATTTTACACGGTACCCCGAAAAGACTGCTAAATTTCTTACCTTTGCCTGCAAGTAAGAAGCGCTCCGAATGGAAACCTCTACTTACAAACTCAATAACTAAAACTTAATTCTTATGGCAAGATTTAAACGCATTCTGTTAAAGCTCAGCGGCGAAAGCCTTATGGGTGAGAAAAAATACGGTATCGACGAAAAACGTCTGGGAGAATATGCCCAGCAGATTAAAGAGATACACGAAATGGGAGTACAGATTGGTATCGTAATCGGTGGAGGAAACATTTTCCGCGGACTGAGTGGAGCCGGCAAAGGTTTCGACCGTGTGAAAGGAGACCAGATGGGTATGCTGGCTACAGTTATCAACAGCTTGGGACTGAGCTCTGCACTGGTAGCTGCCGGTGTAAAAGCACGTGTGCTGACTGCCATCCGTATGGAACCTATCGGAGAATTCTATACCAAATGGAAAGCCATCGAAGCCATGGAAAACGGTGAAGTAGTCATCATGTCTGCCGGTACAGGAAATCCGTTCTTCACCACCGATACTGGTTCTTCTTTGCGCGGTATCGAAATCGAAGCCGACGTTATGCTGAAAGGTACACGTGTAGACGGTATCTATACAGCCGACCCTGAAAAAGACCCGACTGCTACCAAATTCGACGAAATCACTTACGATGAAGTGCTGGCTCGTGGCTTGAAAGTAATGGACCTGACTGCAACTTGCATGTGTAAGGAAAACAACCTGCCGATTATCGTATTCGATATGGATACAGTAGGAAACCTGAAGAAAGTAATGTCTGGCGAAAACATCGGTACGCTGGTACATAACTGATTCTTTCTTCCGAAAAAAGAAAAGAAAGACGGTCTGTCTTAAAATATACAAGATAGGAGTTAAAGCGGATACTTTGTTACAGTGAGGCTTCAACTCCTACTTTTCTCTTATTACTTTACCCTCATTCTAAACTTGCTTAATTACATCAGAACCCGTACATGATAGTTTGCATAGCCGAAAAGCCCAGTGTGGCACGCGATATCGCCGAAGTGCTCGGCGCCAGAAACCGGAAAGAAGGATACATAGAAGGAAACGGATACCAGGTGACCTGGACATTCGGCCATCTGTGTACACTGAAAGAGCCCCACGAATATACCCCTTCATGGAAGTCGTGGAGCCTGGGAAGTCTGCCTATGATTCCACCACGTTTCGGCATCAAACTGATTAATGATCCGGGTATCGAAAAACAGTTCCGCATCATCGAAGGACTGATGCAGCATGCAGATGAAATCATCAACTGCGGGGATGCCGGACAAGAGGGAGAGCTGATACAACGCTGGGTAATGCAGAAAGCGGGAGCCAAGTGCCCCGTAAAGCGCCTGTGGATTTCTTCGCTGACGGAAGAGGCAATCCGGGAAGGGTTTGCCAACCTGAAGGATCAGGCTGAATTTCAGCCGCTGTACGAAGCCGGACTGAGCCGTGCCATCGGCGACTGGACGCTGGGAATGAATGCCACCCGCCTGTATACACTGAAATACGGACAGAACAAGCAGGTTCTGTCTATCGGACGTGTGCAGACTCCTACACTGGCACTAATTGTGAAACGTCAGCAGGAAATTGAAAATTTCAAACCCGAACCTTACTGGGAACTGAAAACAGTATATCGTGAAACCACGTTCAGTGCGACCAAAGGTAAGTTTACCTCGAAAGAAGAGGGAGAAAAGTTTCTGGAAACCGTACGCCACTCCGACTTTACCGTAACGGATGTATCGGCAAAGAAAGGTACGGAAGCACCTCCGCGTCTGTTCGACCTGACTTCGCTTCAGGTAGAATGCAACAAGAAATTCAGTTATTCAGCCGACATGACGCTGCAACTTATCCAGTCACTCTACGAGAAGAAAGTGGCTACCTACCCGCGCGTAGATACTACCTTCCTCAGCGACGACATCTATCCCAAGTGTCCGAATATTCTGGCAGGACTGAAGGATTATGCAGCATATACCACACCGCTTGCAGGGAAAAAACTGTTGAAATCGAAGAAGGTATTCGACAATTCGAAGGTAACCGACCACCATGCCATCATTCCTACCGGTGTGCAGCCTCAAGGGTTGACCGATATGGAAAAACGGGTGTTCGACCTCATTGCACGCCGTTTTATTGCGGTGTTTTATCCCGACTGTAAATTTTCTACGACCACCGTACTGGGAGAAGTGGAAAAGGTGGAGTTTAAGGTAACGGGAAAGCAGATTGTAGAACCGGGATGGCGCGTGATTTTCAACAAGGAACAGCAGGAAGAGCCGAAAGAAGGAGACGAAGAACGCGTATTGCCGCTGTTTACAGTAGGCGAAAGTGGTCCGCACGTCCCCGATTTGAACGAGAAATGGACTCAACCACCCAAACCTTATACCGAAGCCACTCTGCTGAGAGCCATGGAAACAGCCGGAAAACTGGTAGACAATGACGAACTGCGTGATGCACTGAAGGAAAACGGTATCGGACGTCCTTCTACACGTGCAGCCATCATCGAAACCTTGTTCAAGCGGCACTACATACGGAAGGAACGGAAGAATCTGGTAGCCACACCTACCGGAGTAGAACTGATTCAGCTGATTCACGAAGAGTTGCTGAAATCGGCAGAGCTGACCGGTCTTTGGGAAAAGAAACTGCGCGAAATAGAACGACGCAGCTACGATGCCGGTACATTCCTGGCCGAACTGAAACAGATGGTGACGGAGATAGTAAATAGTGTATTGAGCGACAATACCAACCGACGGATTACAGTGATGCCGGAGGAACCGAAAGAGGCTCCCAAAAAGACAAGCAGCCGGAAAAAGGAAAGCAGCGGCGAGGAGCCTAAACCGAAACGTACCCGCTCTACTACCAAAAAGACAAAAGCCGAAACTGCTCCTACCCTCCCCGAAGGCGATGCCATTGTAGGTACAGTGTGTCCGCTGTGTGGAAAAGGTACGATACTGAAAGGAAAAACGGCTTATGGCTGCTCGGAGTGGAAAAACGGATGCACATTCCGAAAAAGCTTCGATGCGTAATCAACACAAATCAATCCTGAAATGTGGATTTACGCTATTAGTATCGAAGGCCAACGGCATTAATAGCGTGAGCCCACGATACTAATACCGTGAGCTCACACCATCAGTCGTGTCAATCCGAGGTTATTTTACCTTAAAGGTACTTCTCATAGAAGTCAGTGCTTCGGGGTTCGGATTCACTTCTTTTCGGGTACAATAATCAAATTCAGCAAATTTTTCTCCGGAAAAAGAGTTCCATTTCAATTTCAGTTTCACGGTTTCTCCGTTCGTATCGGGCAGTCCGTCCAGTTTGAAGGCAACCAGCGCATCACCTACCATACCATAAGTATCTCCGTAGGCATTGTGTCTGAACTCAACTTCATACTGATTGTCCGGATTATTGGTACGGAGCAGGTTGACATAATGCGGCTGGGAAGAATTTCCCCAACGTGTACGGAAGCGCAAGGTCAGATAACCGTCTTCTGCTATCGTTACCCAGTCGTTTACTATTTCTACCGGGTCGTTACCATAAACCTCGTCGTTCTCCTCACCCAAGTCGGCAGCAATCGGTTTGGTCAGAATACTGTCTATCCAGTTTATCTGCACCGCCTTGGTATATTTCCCGCTTGCCTGGTCTACCTCCTCATAATTTACCAGCGCACGTACTTCCTTTCCGTCGTAAGGAGAAGAAGCCATGTTTACAGGCAACAAGGTAGTTTCCTCGTCCAGCTGCAGGAAAAAAGTCTCGTCGGCATCGGTTTTTGCCGTAACAAGTGCATTGGGTACTCTGACGTAATATCTATTGTCGTCGTCATCCTGACACGACTGTATTCCCATACTTCCGGCCACCACCAGCACGGCCATCAATCCTTTCTGCAATAGCGAATATACTTTCATCACATTATTCTTTTAAGAGTTAAACTTATCTTCTGTTCTTCACTTAGAAAATGAAAACCCTCAAGAAAGCCTGCATTTTTAAATGTTAAATATCAATAAGATAACGTGAGGTCAACATAAAATAAACAGCGCCATAAAGTTTTATCTTACAAGATTACAGTAGAAGTAATATAAAAAATAAGATTGTCCATGTTTTCCTGAAAAGATTCTATTTTTTACATCTCTTTTACTCCCTACTTTTGTCCTGTTAAAATTAATTATCTAACTACACAATAGTTCGTTAAAAATTCTCCACGCCTAAGCGGCTCTGGCAGTAAATAAAAT
>OGNM01000052.1_pt1 | contig 85154 bp, 75 predicted proteins | sample 1573441 | NCBI WGS metagenome assembly OGNM01 (sample SAMEA2581915, study PRJEB24529) | metagenome | biome: Human gut stool | place: China | collected 2011
TACAACGGTTTTCAAGACCGCCGCAATCGACCACTCTGCCACCTCTCCAAAACTCTTTTTGAGAGTTGCTTTGTTTTTCAAAAGCGATGCAAAGGTACGCATTATTTTTAAACCTGCAAATATTTTGGAGCTTTTTTGATTATTTTTTTTCATTATCGTACCTTTGTACCCGAAAACAAGCATGATTTACCAAATAAAAGCATGATATACCCTCAGAATTTTGAGCAGAAAATAGGATTCGATCAAATCCGACAATTATTAAAAGGAAAGTGCCTGAGTACACTGGGTGAAGAACGGACAGAAGAAATGGCGTTCTCCGACGACTATAATGAAATCAACCGTCGCCTGGAACAGGTAACAGAGTTTATCCGTATCATTCAGGAAGAAGATGAATTTCCAGATCAGTATTTCTTCGATGTTCGCCCTTCCCTCAAACGCATACGCGTAGAAGGTATGTATATGGACGAACAGGAATTGTTCGACCTGCGCCGTTCCTTGGAAACTATCCGGGACATTGTACGTTTTCTTCAGCAAACCGATGAAGACGACGAAACATCCGGTGAAAACTCTCCTTATCCTGCACTCCACGAATTGGCCGGAGACATTATGGTCTTTCCGCAACTTATCACACGCATCAATAATATATTGGATAAGTTCGGAAAAATAAAAGACAACGCATCGGCAGAACTATTGCGTATCCGCCGCGAACTGTCTGCTACAACCAGCAGCATTTCACGAAGTCTGAACAGTATTCTCCGCTCTGCACAATCGGAGGGATATGTAGATAAGGATGTTACTCCCACCATGCGAGACGGCCGTCTGGTAATACCTGTAGCACCGGGCATGAAACGCAAAATACGAGGTATCGTACACGATGAATCGGCTACCGGAAAGACTGTCTTTATAGAACCGGCAGAAGTGGTGGAAGCCAACAACCGCATCCGCGAACTGGAGGGAGAAGAACGACGGGAAATTATACGAATTCTCACCGAGTTTTCTTCCATCGTACGCCCACAGGTTCCGGCTTTGCTTGGCTCTTATGAGTTCTTGGCAGAAATCGACTTTATCCGGGCAAAGGCTTTATTCAGTATCGACATCAAAGCCTGCAAACCTTCTTTTGAAAACCGACAGGTAGTAGACTGGATGGAAGCGATACATCCGTTGCTTCAAATGTCGCTTGCCAAACATAATAAAAAGGTAGTTCCTCTGGATATCGAACTCACACCCGAACAGCGCATCCTGCTTATTTCTGGTCCGAACGCCGGAGGTAAATCAGTCTGTCTGAAAACGGTAGGTCTCCTGCAATATATGCTCCAGTGTGGTTTGCCTGTGTCAATGCACGAACGGAGCCATGCGGGTATATTCAGTCATATATTTATTGATATCGGCGACGAGCAAAGTATCGAAGACGATTTGAGTACGTATTCTTCGCACCTTACCAACATGAAGAATATGATGAAATACTGCAACGGGCAAAGTCTGATTCTGATTGATGAATTTGGTGGAGGTACAGAGCCACAAATCGGCGGCGCTATCGCAGAGGCTGTATTAAAGCGCTTCAATGCACGAGAAACATTCGGCGTCATTACCACTCACTACCAGAATCTGAAACATTTTGCAGAGGAACATGAAGGGGTAGTCAATGGAGCTATGCTATACGACAGACACGAAATGCGTGCCTTGTTCCAACTGCAGATTGGTAATCCGGGAAGTTCGTTTGCTGTAGAAATTGCACGTAAAATCGGCTTACCGGAAGAGGTTATTGCCGATGCTTCGGAAATTGTAGGCAGTGAATATATACAGAGCGACAAGTATTTGCAGGACATTGTACGCGACAAGCGTTACTGGGAAACCAAACGCCAGAATATCCGCAAGCGGGAAAAGCATATGGAAGATACCATTGCACGCTACGAACGCGAGATAGAAGAACTGGAACGGAGCCGGAAGGAAATCCTACGGAAAGCCAAAGAGGATGCCGAACGTTTGTTGCAGGAATCGAACGCAAAGATTGAAAATACCATCCGTACCATCAAAGAGGCACAAGCAGAAAAGGAACGTACTCGTCTGGCACGTCAGGAACTGGTAGACTTCCGTCAGCAGGTGGAGGAAATAGACAAGGCTGCAATGGAGGAAAAGATTGCCCGCAAAATGGAAAAGTTGCGTGAAAAACAGGAACGGAAGAAGGATAAAAAAGCCAAGCAGCAGAATGCACCGGCTGCACAGCCTGTTGCTCCGAAGGTTCTCCCTATTGAAGTCGGTATGCATGTCCGCATCAAAGGACAAACCAGCGTGGGACAAGTACTTGAGATAAACGGGAAAAATGCAGTGGTAATGTTTGGTCTGATGAAGACCAATGTAAAGACAGAGCGTCTGGAACGCACGGAAGCTCCCAAACAATCGGCTTTGCAAACAAAAACTACATTTGTGAGCAGTGCAACTCAGGAACAGATGTACGAAAAGAAACTAAACTTCAAACAAGACATCGACGTACGGGGAATGCGGGGAGACGAAGCAATACAGGCAGTCACTTATTTCATAGACGATGCCATCCTGGTCGGTATGAGTCGTGTACGTATCCTGCATGGAACCGGAACCGGTATCTTACGTACGCTTATCCGTCAGTATCTGAGTACCGCACCGGGAGTAGCACACTTCCAGGACGAGCATGTGCAGTTTGGAGGAGCCGGCATTACAGTAGTCGACTTAAAATAAGCCATCGGATACTTTAAGAGTATAACCGACACGTGATATTACGTGACTTGTATCGAGAGGCAACGATACTTGTATCATCAGCAAACGTGACTTGTATCGTAAGCTCTCGATACAAGTCACGTTTTTTAGTGCATTCTGTCTTTTATCGGTCTTCCCCAAACAGCAAGCGATAATCTCTTTTAGCAGCCGGTTCTACCCATTTCTCCGGAATAAATTTCCATTGATTCAGCGGACGAGGATCGAGTATTTTTACTTCTTCAATACGTTTCATCAAGTAATAACGAAGGTCTTTTTCCGTAGCAAATACAATACGTTTTGCCAAGTCTTGCTTAGGAATACCCGCTCCTTTAGTCAACAGGTCACCTCCTCCGTTGCCACGATAGGAATTGACTGCTACCTTGTACATTTTGTCCATGCGGAAAGGTGTTCCATCGGCCATACTACGAATGTTGATTTTTTCTCCTTGCGGTTTGGTGACATCTACCGTATAAAGAATACCTGCAGCCGAATCGAAGTTGAAACTTGGATTCTTGAAGCGTCCAAAACCTTTATCTTTCTCGTTCAGCAGCATCAGATGGTCGTCGGGCGATTTCATCTGATTCGTCCAAATGGCATACGACATTTCCAAGAAATCTTTTATTTCCTTTCCGGTCAGCGTCATGGTGTAAAGCATGTTCTCGTATTTATACAAATTGAACATATCACTCACATAAATATCACCTTCCTTAATCTCAGCCGCAAACGAAAGTGGTGCACAGAACGAGACATCTGCTCCTGTGATGTCGAGTTGCAACTGATGAATCAAATCGATAAAGGCAGAAGGGCCAAAATAGGCATCTTTTGTGGTAATTGTCTTATTGATGCGTCCTATTTTACGCGATACAAAATCGGCCGTAGCCTGATACTGCTTTTCGAATGTTTTCAAGAAAGCCTCATCGGGAGCATAACGGTCTACAGAAGCCAACTTGCCCTCAACTGATTTCCGTATTACCTTGCCGTCTTTTTTCACGACTTTTACCGTCACATCGGCTACAACCTTCGCCATATTAGCCGGATCGACCAACAATACAGAATCGCCTGCTTCATTAATAATCTTCTGACAAGTACGTACATGGTCATGTCCCATAAACACTACATCAAACCCCGGTACCCGACGGGCTACATCTCCCGAACCGTTTTCTACAACATTATCCAACTTATTTCCTTCCGGTCCGGCATGAAAAAGGCCAATCAAGACATCAGGCTTTTCTTTTTCCTGTATCCACTTTACCCACTTACGGGCAGATGTTTCCATATCTTCAAACCGTAACCCACTCCACAACTGCTCGGGCAACCATGAAGGAATAGCAGGAGTGATCATTCCCAGCACCACCACCTTTACCCCTTCTCTCTCAATTACCTTGTAAGGAGGAAGATAAGTCTTTCCGGTTTTCACATCCATAATATTTGCTCCCAGTACAGGGAATTTACACTGGCTCACCCATCGGTCGTACACGGCATGTCCGGCTTCAATGTCATGGTTTCCCATTGTAGCCACATCATAATGCATATAGTTCAGCATATCTGCTACCACATGCACCGAAGTGGTATCTATATAATTATAATAATAGGCTACCGGTTGTCCTTGCAGAATATCTCCGTTATCCATCAGAATCAGACGGTCTCCATATGTCTTCCGCATCTCTCCTACCAATGCACTGACACGCGCCAGACTTCCCTGCACAGAATGGCGGCGAATGAAATCATAAGGATAATAACATCCATGTACATCACTGGTTTCTATAAGTTTCAATGTCACTTCTTTTTCGGATGAAGCAGAAACAGGGGTATATCCAATACCTAAAAATGCCATCATACAGACAAAACAATTCTTTATTTTCATGGTCAATATAAAAATGATGATTTGCTAAAGTAAGTATTTTAATCCAAGCTGGCAACTGAAAAGAGTTTTAATGGTGTACCATATTTACAGTATCAGCCTTGCTAGTTTGAAATTTTCTTGATAAATTGCACTTTATTTATTATCCCAACCTGAAACAAACTTAAAAAAACAACCCATGAAAAAACTGTTAGTATTATTTTTCGGAATACTGGCTATCTCCGAAATGAAAGCAGAAGACACTCTTTATGTAAAAGAGCCTCAGATTCCTATTCTGATAGAAAGACAGGACAATGTACTTTTCTATATGCGTTTAGATGCAAAGGAAACACGTACCTTGAACAATATGGAGATTACTTTCGACAAAAACGTACCTCTCTCCGAAATCAAAGCGGTGAAACTGTATTATGCAGGAACAGACGCTTCACAAGACAGAGAACAAAAACGTTTTGCTCCAGTAGAATATATTTCCAGCCATAAACCTGGACAGACCTTGAGCGCGAATCCTTCGTATTCTATTCTGAAGTCAACTGTATCGCCTAAGAAAAATACAGTAGTACTGGAAGGAGAACAAAAGCTTTTCCCTGGATACAATTTCTTCTGGGTAAGTATAGAGATGCAGCCTTCGGCTTCACTGCATACTAAAATTATGGCAGATATCAGTCAGGTAAAGGCAGATGGAAAAATTATCCCTTGCAAAAGCGTGGAGCAAAAAGATGTAATACGCCGTTTGGGAGTTGGAGTCCGCCATGCCGGCGATGATGGTTCGGCTACTTTCCGTATTCCCGGATTGGTTACAACAAACAAAGGCACATTGCTTGGAGTATACGATGTACGTTACAACAGCAGTGTCGATTTACAAGAACATATCGATGTGGGATTAAGTAGAAGTACCGATGGCGGAAAGACCTGGGAAAAGATGCGTCTGCCTTTGTCCTTCGGAGAATATGGAGGTCTGCCAGCTGCACAAAACGGTGTGGGCGACCCGTCTATCTTAGTCGATACAAAAACCAATACCATCTGGATTGTTGCAGCATGGACACACGGCATGGGTAATCAGCGTGCATGGTGGAGTTCACATCCGGGAATGGATCTGAATCATACTGCCCAATTGGTTATGGCTAAAAGTACAGACGATGGAAAAACATGGTCGAAACCTATCAATATCACAGAACAGGTAAAGAAACCGGAATGGTACTTTTTGCTGCAAGGTCCGGGAAGAGGTATTACAATGGACGATGGTACCTTAGTCTTCCCTATTCAGTATATCGGTGAAGACCGTATTCCTAATGCCGGTATCATGTATAGCAAAGACCAGGGAGAGACATGGCACATCCATCAGCATGCACGTACCAACACTACAGAGGCACAAGTAGCAGAAGTAAGTCCCGGTACACTTATGCTGAACATGAGAGACAACCGTGGAGGAAGCAGAGCTGTTTATACGACTACCGACTTAGGAAAAACCTGGAAAGAGCATGAATCATCGCGTACTGCTCTGATAGAGCCGGTATGTATGGCGAGCCTCATCAATGTAAAGGCTAAGGATAATGTATTAGGAAAAGATATTCTTATTTTCTCTAATCCCAACATGACCAACGCACGAAAAAATATAACCATCAAAATCAGTCTTGACGGAGGATATACCTGGAGCCCGGAACACCAACTGTTATTGGATGAAGGAGAGAACTGGGCATACTCTTGCCTGACAATGGTGGATAAAGAAACAATTGGTATTCTTTATGAAAGTAGTGTCGCACACATGACTTTCCAAAGTATTAAACTTAAAGATATTGTGAAAGAATAATATTAATGGAACAATTCAGCCAACTCATTGCAGCAGAATTGAAGCTGCCCATACACCGTATTGAAAATACATTAAAACTGCTGACTGGAGGGGCTACCATCCCCTTCATCAGCCGCTACCGCAAGGAAGCAACCGGAGGACTGGATGAAGTACAGATAAGCGATATCCATACTCGCTACGAAAAGCTCTGCGAACTGGTCAAACGAAAGGAAACTATCCTGTCGACTATTGAAGAACAGGGTAAACTGACTGATGATTTGCGCCGTCGTATTGCTGATTGCTGGGACAGTACCGAACTGGAAGACATCTATCTGCCTTATAAACCCAAGAGAAAAACCCGTGCCGAAGCCGCCCGACAAAAGGGACTGGAACCTCTGGCTATGCTGTTGATGATGCAACGGGAAAATAATCTCTCCGCACGGGTACGTACCTTTGTAAAAGGAGATGTAAAAGACGAAGAAGAAGCACTGAAAGGAGCTCGCGACATCATTGCCGAACAGGTAAACGAAGACGAACGGGCACGTAACCTGATGCGCAATCAGTTCAGTCGCCAGGCTGTCATTACAGCCAAGGTAGTAAAAGGTAAAGAGACAGAGGAAAGTGCAGCCAAATATCGCGATTACTTCGATTTCAGCGAACCGTTGAAACGTTGTACATCACACCGTCTGCTTGCTATTCGCCGGGGAGAATCGGAAGGTATTCTGAAGGTCAGCATTTCACCGGCGGACGAAGAAGAATGCAATACACGTCTGGAGCGTCAATTCGTACGTGGCAACAATGAATGTGCCCGTCAGGTAGCAGAAGCTGTACGCGACGCATATAAGCGTCTGCTTAAACCCTCTATCGAAACAGAGTATGCCGCATTAAGTAAAGAAAAGGCAGATGAAGAAGCCATCCGTGTATTTGCCGGCAACCTGCGTCAACTGCTTTTGGCTCCTCCTTTAGGACAGAAACGAGTGATGGGAATCGATCCGGGATTCCGTACCGGATGTAAAATTGTATGTCTGGATGCACAGGGAAGTTTGCTTCATAACGAAGCCATCTATCCCCATCCACCTAAATCGGAATACAGTCTGGCCGCCCGCAAACTGGTAAAACTAGTAGAACAATACAAGATAGAAGCCATTGCCATTGGTAACGGAACTGCCAGCCGGGAAACAGAACAGTTTGTCACCTCACAACGCTACGACCGGGAAGTACAAGTCTTTGTTGTAAGCGAAGACGGAGCTTCCATTTATTCGGCTTCCAAAACAGCACGGGAAGAATTCCCTGATTATGATGTAACTGTACGTGGCGCAGTCTCTATCGGCCGACGGCTGATTGACCCATTGGCTGAATTGGTCAAGATAGATGCCAAATCCATTGGTGTTGGACAATATCAGCACGATGTAGACCAGACACAACTCAAAGCAGCCTTAGACCAGACCGTAGAAAGTTGCGTAAACCTGGTAGGGGTTAATGTCAATACAGCCAGCAAGCATCTGCTCACGTATGTATCGGGATTGGGAGCTACCCTGGCACAAAACATTGTAGACTATCGCACAGAGAACGGTGCATTCCGTTCGCGCCGTGAGTTGATGAAAGTTCCTCGTATGGGAGCCAAAGCCTTCGAACAATGTGCAGGATTCTTACGCATCCCACAAGCAGAAAATCCGTTGGATAATTCTGCGGTTCATCCGGAAAGTTATGCAATTGTAGAACGGATGGCAAAAGACTTGCATTGTACAGTAGCTGATTTGATACGCGACAAAGGACTTCGCGAACGTATCCGGATAGAAGACTATGTAAGCGATACTGTAGGTATTCCTACACTGACCGACATCATGCAGGAACTCGATAAACCCGGACGAGACCCACGACAGAAAATACAGGTTTTCGAATTCGACAAGAACGTACGTACCATTGACGACTTGCAGGAAGGAATGGAGTTGCCGGGTATTGTCACCAATATCACGAACTTTGGCTGTTTTGTAGACATCGGAATCAAGGAAAACGGACTGGTACACATCTCTCAATTATCCGACCAGTTTGTAAGCGATCCGACATCGGTAGTCAGCATTCACCAGCATGTACGGGTAAAGGTACTAAGTATAGACCGAGAGCGTAAACGTATCCAGCTTACCATGAAAGGAATGAAGTAAATACTTTCTTTCAAAAATAAACAAGGGAGTAAAACAATATATCACACTTGCTTTACTCCCTTTCTTTCTGTCCTTCAGTTTCGTCTGTACTTTCAATACAAGACAGAAAAGACTATAGAACTATCTTCTCCAAATCGTCTGGTACATATACATTGCCCTTAAACTCCTGAGCAGCCTCCTGTGTATATTTTTCTTTACGCACAGACAAAGTCTTGTCTTCTGTATGATACAGCAACAAATTCTTCACTCCCAATCGTGCAGCCAGTCTTCCTGCATCCAAAGCTGTACTATGATGTTTCTCATAAGGCTTAAACTCGTCTCTATCAGCATACAGACAAAAAGCCTCACAAAGCAACCAGTCTGCATGCTCTACATAAGAACGGTTCTGTTCTTTATAAGGCTCATCCCCAAGACAGACCAATGATTTTCCTCCGGGAAGTTCAAGACGGAAGCCAAACTGCTTTTCTTTAGTAGACAAGATATCAAAACACTGCATACTTGCTCCTGCGACTTCCCAACGCTCACCGTCTTTTACCTCGCAGAAACGAACGTTCTTCTCTATACAAGCTACAATCTTAGCCGGAAGTGTCGCACGGCAAATCCATGACAATACATCTATCACTTTATCGTGTCCATATACCCGAAACTCTCCCTCATACTTGCCTTTCTGCATTTGCTGAGCTATCATCCGGATAACCCATACTGCTCCCAAGATATGGTCGGTATGTGCGTGAGTAATGAACATATCTTTCACATCTGCCAGCGACAAACCTGCCTTCTCCATCTGAACCAAGATTCCATTTCCTCCTCCGGCATCTACCAGCAACACCCTTTCGCCCATGCGAACGGCAAAACATGTATTATAACAGCGGGTGACAGCAGCATTCCCTGTACCCAACATAATCAGTTCCATCGTATCCATACCCTTTATCGCAACAATTATCGAATTACTTTTTTCAAAGCTTTCTGAACAAGACCTTCCATCACCTTATACCCCTCTACGGTAGGATGTACCCCATCTTCCGAATATTTTAAAGGTAATCCATCGCGCTCATCTTTCATTGCCGAATGATAGTCGACAAAAGGAATATCCTGTGCATCGGCAAATTCCTTAAACTTCGCATTCAGTTTCTTTATATCTTCTGCTGGTTTCAGTTCCGGACGCCATCCAAACTGAAAAGCAGGCAAAGTAGAACATAGCACTACCTTAATTTGATTGGCCTGTGCCAACTGTACCATAGAGACTACATTATCGAACGTTTGCTCAAGAGTCATTGCATAATCATTACGAGCAATATCGTTTGTCCCTGCCAGAATCACAACGACCTGCGGATTCAATGCAATCACATCCTGACGGAAACGCATCAACATCTGTGCAGAAACCTGCCCGCTTATCCCTCTGCCTACATATCCGTTCTGAGTAAAGAAATCCGGATCTGCAACCGGCCAACCGTCAGTAATTGAATTTCCCATAAAAACAGCCTTTACCGGTCCCTGCACCATTTTATTATCCTCTTGATATCTCTCCAAACCTGCCCAGTCTTGCAAAGGTTCCTGAGCCATCAATTGTAAACTACCAGCTAAGCACAATGCTGCTACCATTATAGATTTCATAATAAATACCATTTAATTATATTCAATTTTCGCTCTTCTATCGCTTCTACGATATAATCGTACAAATTAAATAATAACATTCTATTTTTCACCCAACTCCTTGCCGTAAATTCCGGATAAAAGGAGAAAACAAGCACTTTCCCATTATAATACATGAATAAAAAAAGGAAATCACCTCTACACATCACTGTATTTTTCTATAATTTTGGCCTCAATAAAAAAGCAAGATTATGGAAGATGCAACAAATAATGAAATCTGCGGTTGGTTTGTATTCAACAGCGGACAAGTACTGATAGAAAAGCATACAGACGGATATCACATACCTTTTGGTGCGCAACCACCGGTACCCATTCCTATAGGAAGTACCGTACACAGCATTGGAACAATCAATAATCTTCCCGCCAAAACTTATCTCATCCATACTCCAGTAACAGGAGATGAATCCAGCCCGTGCATGATGAAAGACCTTCGAGCCTCTTTCGACGTACTTCCACTGAACGAATATAAAATGGCAGGAAAAGCATCACAAATACTGAACTGGGACAAGAACAGCCGCTACTGTCCGATGTGCGGAGTTCCTACCACACAAGTCTCTCCCATAGCCAAACGCTGTCCGGAATGCCGCCAGGAATTTTATCCGCGTATATCGCCTGCAGTCATTGTACTGATAAAAAAAGGAGATAGTATCCTTCTTGTACATGCCCGCAACTTCAGAGGCACATTCAAAGGTCTGGTTGCAGGTTTTCTTGAACCGGGAGAAACCCTGGAAGAATGTGTACATCGGGAAGTGATGGAAGAAACAGGACTCTGCATCCGTAATTTGAAATACTTTGGAAGCCAACCCTGGCCTTATCCAAGTGGCATTATGATAGGATATACCGCCGAATACGAAAGCGGAAATATTAAGCTGCAGGAAGAAGAATTAAGTGCAGGAGCTTTCTATACCCGAGACAATCTGCCGGAAATTCCCAAGAAACTCAGCATCGCACGCCGGCTGATTGATGCGTGGATAGAAGGAAAAATATAAAGGAATACAAACTTTATAAAAATAGAAGAGGATAGAACACAAGAAACTTATTCTTGTTCATTCTATCCTCTTCTTATTATATTAGAAAGTCTTTACATTAAAATCAATCCAATACAGTTACCCATCCGTAAGGATCAGCCTCATCACCATACTGAATAGCACGTAACTTGTTATATAGCTTTTCACTGATTGGACCTGGTTTACCATCTTTCGCAATAACATACGATTTATGATTTTCCAAATCATCGATACGTCCGATAGGGCTGATTACAGCTGCTGTACCACAAGCTCCAGCTTCTTCGAATGTTTCCAATTCTTCTTCTGGAATAGGACGACGTTCTACTTTCATTCCCATATCTTCTGCCAACTGCATCAGACTACGGTTTGTAATAGACGGAAGAATAGAGGTAGACAACGGAGTGACATAAGTATTATTTTTTATTCCGAAGAAATTGGCTGCACCACATTCATCGATATATTTCTTTTCCTTTGCATCCAAATAGAATTCGCTGGCATATCCGGCATCGTGAGCCATTTTGTTGGCACGCAAACTGGCAGCATAGTTACCTCCTACCTTATAAGTACCTGTACCCAACGGAGCAGCACGGTCGAACTGACGGATGATTACATAAGGATTTGTAGCAAAACCACCTTTAAAATAAGGTCCTACCGGACTTACAAAAATTACAAACAAATATTCTGTAGCCGGACGTACACCCACCTGTGCTCCTGTACCAATGAGCAACGGACGGATATACAGAGAAGCCCCGCTTTCATAAGGAGGAATAAAACGTTCGTTAGCTTTTACCACCTTACGTACAGCCTCACAAAACAATTCTGTAGGCAATTCCGGCATCAAAATACCGTTACAAGTGCTTTGCAGACGTTCAGCATTGGCTTCCGGGCGGAAGATACGGATCTTACCGTCTTTTCCACGATAAGCCTTCAAACCTTCGAAGGCTTCCTGTCCATAGTGCAGACATGTAGCTGCCATGTGGATATTGATAGTTTCTTCAGAACAAAGTTCTAATTCTCCCCATTTTCCATCGCGGTAATAACAACGTACATTGTAATCTGTCCGTATATAACCAAATGACAGATTAGCCCAATCTATTTCTTTCATTGTGATATAATGTTTATTACTTTAATTACACTTTACAACTTAGCAAACAAAAGTACAGTTTATATCTACATCAACAAACTTTTTAGGTCTGTTTTTTTCCGAAAACAATCTATTGTACAAATAAAAAAATACTCTCCTCAAAAAGTGAGGAGAGTATTTCCCGAATTTAAACGATATATCTTTCTTTTATTCACCTACATTGAGTGTAGCAATACTTACTCTGTTCCATTTCGGACGAGAGAATACATCACCTACTCCCTGGCCTTCTGCGGTGATACGTGCTGCATCAATATTATATTTGTCTACCAACATATTCTTCACTGCATCCGCACGCTGCTGTGCTACGCGAGTATTTACTGCAGCCGGTCCTTCCGGAGAAGCATAACCTTTCACTGTCAAAGTAGCTTTTTCGTTCTTTTCCATATACGAAGCGATACGTTCGATAAGCAGATGCTGGTTTTCACTGATCACTACTTCATCCTGGCGGAAGGTGATAATAGCTTCCCATGCCGGTGAAACAGTATTCTTTTCCATAGACTCTACAGCCTTTCTGTTAGCCTCATCAAGTTGAGCCTGCAAATCGTTTGCTCTAGCCGATTCAGCAGCAAGCAATGCTTCTTTTTCCTGAGCTTCACGACGCAATTCATTTACTTTCGCATTCAAAGCATCCATTTCTGCCGGATCGCATACATTTGCCAATGTCATATAATGTTTGCCATTGCTGTTGCGGAAATGATAAGTTACACCTGCCAGCAATTCAACACTGCTCTTGTTTACGTTCAACATATAAGCCTGATGGCCATCCATGCGATATACAAGAGAAGGTTTTACACTTAAAGTCCAAGCTTTTGATTCTCCCAAATTGAAGTTGAAGTTCAGACCGAACTTGCTGGCCATATAGCTATAGTCCCAGTCACAATAACCGCGGTTCATCACATCAATACCCCATCCGATACCTCCGACAGCTTCTACTTCAAACAAACGAGGCTCGCCACGATAACCGGCAAACCAGTTATTCAAATTGAATTTACCCAATGCCATCAAACGAGCTCCATCGAAAGCAGTAGAACTTCCGGTTCTATTAATAGAGGTCATCGCTTCAAAAGACAAACCTAAAATAGGAGTTACCTGCTTACCAAATTCCAAACCAGTAGTAAAACGCATATCTTTAAAAAATGCGGAATGAGTAGTAGGAGTCACACCTCCGGCATTCCATCCAATGTACCAGTTATCTGTAAACTTTGTACCTTCATACACTTTCTGCGCATTTGCAGACACTACCATTGCAACTGTAGCAATAGCCAATAAAATTTTCTGTTTCATAAAATCATAGTTTTAGTTTAATGTACTGTTCAAATCTCCTGTTCTGCAAAGATAACATAATAAACGATATTAATGTTCAATTAGGCAGAAAAAAAACATTTTTTTAACCATAAATAAAAGGAATGAGCTACCTTTGCAATCAATGAAAAAATTTCATCTTACTTTATACGACATTTTGATTTTAATGTATTTAGCATTAATCTTCCTAATAATTAATTAAATAACAAAACCAATGAAGAACAAGAAGACTATTTATGTCCTCCTTATCCTATTTTTTATATTGACGAGTACCATCATTGCCGGATACTGTTTATTATTCAACCATCCTTTCCAGATAGAAAAACGTACCTATCTCTACATAGACGAAAACGACAATATAGATTCTGTATACACAAAGATTGAGAACAGACTGCATGCATCTACCTTAAGAGGTTTTCGTTTACTATCCTCTTTGTCGGGATATGCAGAACAAATACACCCTGGAGCCTACCAGATAGATGCCTCATATACTACCTGGAAAACGTTCCATCGCTTACAACAGGGTATGCAGACTCCTGTCAGACTGACTATTCCAAGTGTGCGCACACTCGACAAACTGGTCAAAACTGTTTCCAGACAAATTATGGCAGACTCTGCCAGTCTTTCCGGCTTGCTGAACGACAGCACATTCTGTGCACACTTAGGATACAACTCCAATACACTTCCGGCACTTTTCATTCCTGATACCTATGAAGTATATTGGACAATAACTCCGGAGCAGTTTGTAGAAAGAATGCAAAAAGAACATAAGAGATTCTGGAACGAAGAACGAATAAAAAAAGCACAACACATCGGATTTACACCGGTAGAAATAGTTACTCTAGCTTCTATCGTAGAGGAAGAAACCATAAAGAAAGCAGAGAAACCAATGGTGGCCGGACTCTACATCAACCGTCTCCACAAAGGTATGCCACTACAGGCTGACCCTACTGTAAAATTCGCTTTGCAGGATTTTACCTTGAAACGTATCCGACACAAACATCTTGAGTGCGACAGTCCGTACAATACATACAAATATCCGGGACTGCCTCCCGGGCCCATCCGCATTCCTTCTATCGACGGAATAGAAAGTGTACTTAATTACACTCGCCATGATTATCTTTATATGTGTGCAAAAGAAGATTTTTCGGGTTATCATAATTTCGCTGAAAATATGACGAAGCATTTGCAAAATGCAGCACGCTATCAGAGAGAATTAAACAAGCGGAATATTCACTAGAAACAAGCCTATATAACAATTTCAGATTTGATTTATATTTAATAAACACTTGTTTCAATCTTTAATCGGCGTCGTCGATTCTACAAACAACCACGTCGGCTGTAAAATCGACGGCGCCAACTGTACATACGACGACGTCGGACAAAAAACAATTCTTGTAACAAGCACCTCCGATAACATTCTCCACCACATCCACTCCTTCTCTACCGCAATACAGGCATAAAAAAACTGCCGTTCCACCTGAAGCAGAACAGCAGTTTCTATTTGATTCAATCTTATTTTTTATTTACAGCGGCTTGTATTCCACAAAAGCTTCCATTGCTTCGTAGCATGCCAATCCCAAATCGTTGTACAGGTTTGCTGTACCACGGTTACGGTCTTCACTACGTTGCCAGAACAAACGTTCGTCGTTACCCAAGAATGGAGCACTTTCCATTTGCGACTGATGTTTCAAGATTGAATTACGTTTTGCACGCAATTCTTCCGGACTCAATGGAACGGCCATTTCAATGTTTTCGATTTCCCACTCTGCCCATGCACCACGGTACATCCAGATACGGCAATCGTTCAACCATTCTGCACCCGCTTTCTTTTCTTCATCAATTGCAGCAAATACAGCATCTGTACATACACGATGAGTTCCATGCGGGTCAGCCAAGTCACCAGCTACATAAATCTGATGAGGTTTTACCTTACGCAGCAAATCCATCACAATTTCCACGTCGGCTTCGCTGATTGGATTCTTTTCAATACGTCCGGTTTCATAGAAAGGAAGATCGAGGAAGTGAACTCTTTCCAATGGAATCTGATTGTATGTAGAAGCTGTACGAGCTTCTCCACGACGAATCAGTCCCTTAATAGTCAAGATATCACGTGTATCCATATCTCCTTCTTTCTTCTGGCTCAGGAACTGTTTGATTTCCGCATATTTGTTACGGATAGTTTCGTTCTGGTTGCCATCAAACAACTGGTTGAATCCATTGATGAAATGCATGAAACGAACCACTTCTTCATCACCTACGGCAATGTTTCCCGAAGTTTCATACGCTACATGTACTTCATGTCCCTGCTGTACCAGACGACGGAGCGTACCTCCCATAGAAATCACATCATCATCTGGATGCGGAGAGAATACTACCACACGTTTCGGGAATGGTTTGGCACGTTCCGGACGATAAGTATCGTCTGCATTCGGCTTACCACCCGGCCATCCGGTAATAGTATGCTGCAAATCATTAAAGATCTTGATATTTACATTATAAGCAGAACCATAAAGTGCCAGTAATTCACTCAGACCGTGTTCGTTATAATCCTTGTTTGTAAGCTTCAGAATAGGCTTGTTAATCAACTGACACAACCATACAATGGCACTGCGAATCAGTTTATCATTCCAATCGCAGTTGGTAACCAACCACGGACGTTGGATACGGGTAAGATGTGCAGCAGCTGTCAGATCAATACAAACCGAAGCATTCTGATGCATCTGCAAATACGATGCAGGCAAAGCATCCGAGATTTTATCTTCTACGGCCTTCTTAATGATATCTGCCTTTTCTTCTCCCCAAGCCAACAAATATACCTTACGGGCAGACATGATAGTCTTCACACCCATGGTAATGGAACAAGGAGGCAAATTGTCTATTCCTGTATTATGAATTGCTTCTGCACGAGATGTAGCATCAATCAGAATCAGACGAGTAGATGTGGCAGCAGTAGAGCCTGGCTCGTTCATGGCAATATTACCTTCACGACCGATTCCCATGAGAACCATATCCAATCCACCAAATGTATTGATGCGCTGTTCATACAAAGAGCAGTGCTCGATGACAGCATCCTGCGCAATGGAACCATCCATGGTAAAGATATTCTGTGCATCAATATCTACCTGCTTGACAAACAGTTCATTCAACTGATTCATACTGCCATTCTTAGCTTCACTCAACGGATAATATTCAAACAAGTTGAACAATACCACATTGCGGAAACTTACACCTTCTTCTTTATGACGACGAACCAATTCAGCATACAATGGTCTCAATGAAGCTCCCGTTCCGGCAGCAATCGTGCAGAATTTGCCTTCACGCTGTCTTTCCTGAACTTTACGGATAATTTCATCGGCAATCGCTTTGGCTCCTTCTTCCATTGTTTCATAAATGCTGGTAGGAACTTTTTCAAAGCGAGTCAATACTGAACGGTCGATCATGTTCTCCGGCTTATAATATTTGGTTGAAACTCTGTTCAAAGAAATTTGTGAGCTGAGATTCGTTCTCATACATGATCCTCCTTACTGATTAATTAATAGGTTTATGAGTTTATAAGTCGATGAGTTTGTGAGTTTGCATTCGGATAACACGGCAAACCCACAAACCTATAAACGCTTACAAGTTGTTGCGTTCGATGTCTTTAAAGTATTTGTAGGTACCAACTTTCAGTTCATCAGTAGCTGCTTCATCACAAACAATGATACCGTGCTGATGCATCTGCAATGCACTGATAGTCCACATCTGTGTGATACCACCTTCTACTGCATGCTGCAATGCACGAGCTTTGTTGTGACCATTACAAAGAATCAACACTTCGCGAGCAGACAATACTGTACCTACACCTACTGTCAACGCAGTTTTAGGAACTTTGTTAATATCGTTTTCGAAGAAACGAGAGTTAGCAATAATAGTATCTGTAGTCAAAGTTTTTACACGAGTACGTGAAGTCAAAGATGAACCCGGTTCGTTGAACGCAATGTGTCCGTCAGGACCAATACCACCCAAGAACAAGTCGATACCACCGAATGATTCGATTTGCTTTTCATAATTTGCACATTCAGCTTCCAAATCTTCTGCATTTCCATTCAGGATATGGATGTTTTCCTTGCAGATATCAATATGATTGAAGAAGTTGTTGAACATGAATGAATGATAGCTTTCAGGATGAGATTCCGGCAGACCTACATATTCGTCCATGTTGAATGTTACCACATGTTTGAAAGATACCACACCTTTCTTATTTAGTTCAATAAGTGCTTTATACATACCCAGCGGAGATGAACCGGTAGGCAAGCCCAATACAAAAGGTTTTTCAGCTGTAGGATTAGCCTTGTTTATTTTCTGTGCCACATAATTGGCAGCCCATTGAGAAAGCGACTGATAATCAGGTTCAATAATTACTCTCATAGTTTCTTCAGGTTTTAAATATTGTAATAAAATTAATTTTTTACTCTTTACTATATGCAAAGATATTTTTAATTACAGACATAAACAACAAACCGTTCGGCTATTTCTCTGCTATTTGTTAAATTACCTAATATTGGGTAGATAACCATCTTCATATTCATAACCTGACATCTGCATGCTTTTTATCGCACACATCACGATACAATCGTCAAGTATTCAACCACATTTTCAGCGCTGTGACTTTTTCTCTACTCACTTGAATGGCATCATCAAAAGGAGGGTTTACTCTTATATTCAGTTTACTTCCATTATAAGGTTCAATAGTCTTGATTGATTCAGCCGATAAAATAAACTGACGGTTTACCCGAAAAAACCGGCGGCTATCCAATTGTTCTTCAAGCTTGCCAAGCGACAAATCAATCGCATGCCTTTTTCCCTCTTTTGTAACCGCAAAAGTAATCTTGCATTCCGAATAGAAATATGCAATATCTGCGACTTGTATGGTGTAAAAATGACGATTGCCGGTAATAAGGAAACGAGTTCGGAAACAGGATTCATCCCGTTTGGAAAGTAATGTAACCAGCTCTCTTACATTCATCTGGTCATTGAACTCTCTAATTGTTACCGGAGAAAGACGCTCAAATTTAGTAATAGCAGCCAACAAACGGTCTTCGTGTATTGGCTTAAGCAAATAATCAATACTGTTAACGGCAAAAGCCCGGACTGCATATTCGTCATAAGCAGTGGTAAATATAATCATACTACTGGGATGTGCCTGCTCCAAAAAGAGAAAAGAATTCCCATCAGTCAGTTGTATATCCAAGAACAACACATCCGGATGAGGATTCTCTGCAAACCATTTCACCGAATCTTCTACTGTACCGGGCAGCAATGTAATCTCCCACTCCGGCCGAAGAGTAGTCAACATATGATTCAATAATCTTGCAGCAGGATACTCATCTTCTATGATAGCCGCATGTACTTTTCTCAATTCATTCATACTCATTCACTATAGGGACTTTGACGATAAAACGATTATCCTTGTTTTCTACAATAATTTCTTTCTGACACACAAGCAAATTGCGCTGCAACAAATTATCCAGCCCTTTACCTGTACTGGCAACTCCTTTTTTAGGATGTATTTCGTTGGATACAACCAGCCAGTCTGTATCATCAATCCTGTCTGCATAAATAGAAATGACCATTGGCTTAGCCGGTGATATCACATTATGCTTCACCACATTTTCCACCAAGAGCTGCAATGTCAGAGGAGGGATAGAACATTCGTATACATCAAGTGGCAATTCATTCTTCAACTCCAGACAATCCCCTAAACGTACCTGATGCAAGAATATAAATTTACGGATAAAGTCCAGCTCTTCACCGATAGAAACCAACTGCTTGTTCTGACAAGACAAGATATATCTATAAATATCGGATAAATTACGGGTAAACTCAACAGCCTTTTGCGGTGCATATTGAATTTCAGCAACCAGTGTATTCAGGCTATTGAATAAAAAATGAGGATTTAACTGGCTTTGCAAAGCCATATAGCGGGTCTTTATGGCACTTTCCTCCAAATCTTTTGTCCTCCTATACATCTCGACAATATTCTTATAGAACTGACTGACCATCATCTGTCCGGTAATAAATAATTCTACCAAAAAGACAATAGACAACAAACGCATCCCCTTGGCTGCCACAATAAACGGATGTGTACTACCCGTCAGCCATTTTATAGTAACCATCAAAAAATAATTCGTAACTAAAAGAAAGAAAGCTGAAACGATAAAGAATAAAATCAATAACTTGCGATCTCGTATAAAAGAAGGATATGTACGAATCAGCCAATTGTCTATGTATTTAAGACTCAATCCAATGCCGTTGAATAGAATAATGGCAGATGCAAAAACTTCCGCTGTCATTAATTTCTCCTGATGATGAACAGGAATATCAGTATAGTGCACTAAAAAGAAAAGCGAAAAGCACCCCAATGCAGAAAACAGAAAGATGTTCCACAAAAAAGCAAATCTATTCTTTTTATCCTTCATCTTATTTATTCTTTTATTAATATCCTATTCTTCCCATCGCCCTTTCAAATCCACTCTTAGCTATCTGTGCGTCTAATTTTGACTGTATGTAATTCACTTTAGCTTCCTGATGATAGAGTTGTGCATTAATTACTTCTACAATAGAGATATTTCCTTCCTTGTATTTCTCCATAGCCAAGTATTCACTTTCGGCAGCCTTTTGCAGTGAACTCTCTGTAAAGATTACCTTTTCTATCGATTGTGAATATGTATAATAAGCCGTTTCTATTTCCAGCCGAAGATTATCTACCACTCTATGATGATTCTCCTGGGCTATATCAATTCCATATTTTCCAGCACGACGAGTACTTTTTCTTTTTCCCCATTCAAAGATAGGAACACTTAGTTTAGCATACACCACATAGTTAGGATCCATATCAGACCGGAAATTATAACCCGGTGACATATAACTTCCATCAATCCCAACCGATACCCGTGGCAGAAACTGGGCATTGGCCATTTTCGCCTGTGCTTTCTGGATCTCGACTTTATTTAACACAATCCTTAGTTCAGGCCGATGAGCCAATCCTAAATCTGTCGTTTCATTTCTATCATCCATTTCTCTTAAAGATATCACTGCAGAATCCGTTTGAAGTACACTGTCTGGAGCCACACCGGCAAAAGAATTCAGTGATAACCGAGCTACTTCTCTCCTGTTCTCTGCCTGCAACAAACGATAATTTGCATCATTCAGCTTTACTTCAGCCATAAGCAAATCACTACGGTCTGTATATTCCTCTTGTACCCGATGACGTACCACATCTACCAATAGTGATACAGACGACTTAAACTCTTCTGCTATCTTTACCATTTCTGCCTGTGCTACTGCATTCCAGTAATAAACATCGGCATTGTAAACAGTATTATTGGTAATACGTTGTTGCTCGTACTCAGCCAGTTCTTTCTCCTTCTTCGACTTGTCATACCCTGCACGGATAAATCCTCCTTGATACAACGGCTGCGCCAAAGTCAGCGAAGCTCCATACTTCATATCAGAACCTTGCCAAGAACGGGATATATTCATCTCCGGTATATCAACCTGCAACTCCATCGGATTACCGGTATAGCTGAAGCTACCATCAGCAGATAATTTAGGAAGAAAATCTGCTTTCGCTGATTTCTCTTTCTCCTTCTGCAAGGATACAGTATATCCAGCAGCCTTAATATCCTGATTGTAGTCAATTACCCGATTACGATAAGCCTGCAAACAAGCACTTTGCTGAGCACACGCTGTTTGTACTCCAAATATAGCGAATAAAATAATTGCCCACTGACCGAAATAAAGAAATTTGATACTCATAGTCTTTATTTTAAATATTCTCTTTTTTTACTTGATAAAAAATAGCATACAATGCCGGAGTTACAAATAGGGTAAGTAAAGTAGCAAAAGACAGACCAAACACAATAGTAGCTGCCATTCCACCGAAAACTACATCAAAAAGCAGAGGAATACTTCCAAAAATAGTAGTAAGAGCAGCCATCAGCACAGGTCTTGTTCTCGACACCGTAGCCTCAATAATGGCATGATAAGGGTCAACACCCATACTCCTCTGTATATTGACTTCATCCAACAACACAATTACATTTTTGATAATCATCCCCAACAGTCCAAGCCATCCCGCCATACAGAAGAATCCAAATTCGAAACCGGTACAGAGCAACCCCAAAACCATACCAATCAGAGACAACGGAAGAATCAAAAAGATTATGGCCGGCTGCTTGAAGTTACCAAACAAAGCCACGAGAATAATAATCAAGAAGACTATTGCCAAAGGAAAATATTTGGTAAGTGCTTCCATTGCCTCTTTCTGATCTTTATATTGAGAGTCCCAAAAGAAGGTATATCCTTCTGGCAATTGTATTTGCTCAACTTCTGCCTTTATTTCATTCAAGACCTCAGCCATCGTATGCCCCGGTTTGACATCACACTGTGCAGCCATAGACAACTGACGATTATAGGTACGTACCAAAGGATACTCCCATCCCAGTTCTATATCATCTGTCAACTGAGCCAATGGAGCAGAACGTGTACCGTTCCATACCTGCAAATCCTCCAACGATTTTTGTGAAAAATCTTCTTCAAATGAAGTACGGAGCAAAACCGGAACTTTTTTGTTCTCATCACGGTAAACACCCACAGAAACTCCATCACACAAACTTTTCACAGCCATCATCATATCCGAGCGCCCGATATTCAGTTTACCAGCTTTTACAGGATCGTATTCAGCCTGTACATTCATTGCCATATTTCCCCATTCATTGCGAGGATTCAATGCTTTAGGATTATTACGCATGATACCAACAGCTATTTGGGTGAGCGAATCGAGTACCGCAGGATCATCTCCGCAAAAACGAGCTTCAATCAAAGCCTGAGGAATGGAATTCAGTTCGAAACGGTTCACGCGTATCAACGCATCCGGAAACTTCAGAGGCAATGTTTCATTCAACATTTTCTGCAAGGCACGAGCCTTTTCGGGAGTTTCAGCTTCTACCAGACATTGAGCATAATTGGATTGTGGCCCGTAAGCAGCATTGGCAAGATAAAAACGGGGAGGAGTTTGTCCGACAAACGAAGAAACTTGCTTTACTTCTGAATTCTGCTTGAGATAAGCAACCATTTCTGTAACCTGCTTTTCCGTTTCTTCGATACGTACTCCCTCGGGCAACCACATATCGACAGAAAAATACTGTTTATTCAACAAAGGCATAAACTGTTGTGGAATAAAACGGAACCCCCAGACCGACAAGGCCAGCAAAACAACCATACATCCTACTACTCTATATTTCTTCCGGATTGTAGCAGCCAGCAATTTGCGGAAAAGAGTATAGATACGTCCCTGAAACAACTCTCCATTCAACTCATCCGGACGAGGACGACGCACAAACTCTTGTACAAAAAAGACATTCTGCGTAATAGCAAACACCCAGCTCAACAACAATGAAACTGCAATCACAATAAACAATGAAGACAAAAGCTCTCCGGTAATATGAGGAGACAAATATACGGGAAGAAACGTCAAGACTGCAATCAAGGTTGCTCCCAACAAAGGCATGGATGTAGTAGAAACAGCAGCCAATATTGCATTTCGTTTACGCATTCCTTTCTGCATATTCACCAAAGCCGAATCGTATACCACAATGGCATTGTCTACCAGCATTCCCATAGCTATAATAATCGCAGCCAACGACATACGCTGCAGGGCTATCCCCGTAGCATTCATATAAACAAGTGTTCCGAAAATAGAGAAGATCAATCCGCTCCCTATCAGAAATCCGTTTTTAAAGCCGATAAAGAACAACAATACCGCGATAACCGTCAACACTGAAATAATCAGGTTCATTACAAAGCCATCGTTTGCCACAGCCGACTCGTATCCTTGATCATAGATTGACTCCAAATAAAATCCTTCCGGTAATCTGTCTTTTAAGTGTCCTATAGTTTCCTTGACCAGCTCAGACATCTCCACTACATTTCCATCGGAAACGGTAGAAATTGCAATTCCTACTGCCGGAATATTATTTATAGCCATCTTACTTCTGGCCGGATGTACATAGCTTTCGGAAAAAGTAGCAATCTCTCCCAAGCGAAAGTAAGTTCCATCCTTCGAAACAACAGTAAGATTTTCTATTTCTTCCATACTAAAGAAACTCCCAACAGCCTCTACCCTCAAACGATGCGTATCGGTCTCTATGGCTCCAGCATCCACAATTTTATTTTGCTTATCGAAGGCCGAAATAATATCGTGTACCGTCAAGCCACTCTTCGACAGTAAAGTGGGATTAATAGTAACCTCAATTGTCCGGTTCTGTACTCCAAACAATTCCACCTTTGCCACATCCTTCACATCCAAAAGTTCATTTTTAATAATCTCAGCCTGTTCTTCCAGTTCCCGATAAGTATGGCAGTCGCTACTTAATCCATAGAATACTCCCAATACATCACCAAAATCATCATTTACGACCGAAGGACCTGCCCCTGCCGGCAATTTACTTTGTACATCACTCACTTTTCTGCGCAACTTATCCCACAACTGCTGCATTTCATCTGCACGGATTTCCTTTTTTACATACACCGTTATTTTGGACAGGCCGGCTCTGTTATCAGTCTTCAGATAATACAATTCGCCTAATGACTGAATAGATTCCTCAAGAATATCGGTCACCTGTTTCTGTACTTCCATAGGAGATGCTCCAGGATACGAAGTAGTTACCACAGCTTGTTTGATGGTAAACGGGGCATCCTCTAATTTCCCCATATTTACATAAGCTACAGAACCGCCTATCAGCACAAGCGCCATCAACAGCCACGACAAAGATTTGTTTTTCAGAAAAAACTTTGTAATATCTCTAACCATATCCCTCTAATTATAATTGTAAAAGTACCTCTTCATTCTCCGAAAGATAGGAAAGACGAGTTACTGCAACCTTATCTCCGACATTCAGTCCGGATAATATTTCTATCCTATTCCCCGACAGCATATTTCCTATCTCCACTTTTTGTTTCCTCACTCTGCTATCTTTTCCCAGTACCCAGACAAATGCTCCTCTATCTATAGTGTGACAAACAGCTGTCTGGGGAATGGCCACAAGTGAACATGAATGTAAACCACCATCGGATTTGGGGAATCGTAAAGACAAAGTGCCAGCCATTCCACCAAACAGACTGTAATCTTTATTATCCAATATAACCGTATACAAATAAGAGATATTATTTTCCAAGGTACTTTGAGTCACATACGTTTCGATGGGATGAAACTTCTTTTCGCCCAAAGCTTTGAACTGCACAAAAGAAGAATCTTTCAGTCCGGCTGCACGAAGGCCAACCGCCATATCTTCCGGGATACAAGCCTCGGCCTTAATTCGTGAAAGATCAATAAAAGTAACGACCGGAAAAGAAGGACTAACCTCCTGATACTTGTCAATGTTTATTTTTTGTACATAGCCGTCAAAAGGAGCTGTCAGCCGGGTATCTTTCAGTTCATTCTCCGCAGTATTAAAATCAGCTTCAGCACGTTCATAATCGGCCTTGGCTTTCTCGTATGCAGCACCAGAAATATTCCCCTTCTCATACAGATTGGACACACGAATAAAATCTGCCTTCGTCTGATTGAACAAAGCTTCCGCCCGCTGCTTGCGAATTAAAAAATCACGGTCGTCAATAGCGGCAATCAATTCTCCTTTCCTAAAAAACTGACCGTTCTGTACTTCAAAATTCACCACCGGACCTCCTACTCTAAACGAGAGTTCCGTAGTACGATAAGGAGACGAAAGAAAAGTGTAACTACGCTCATTTTCTTCTGCAACGGTCTGTACAGAAGCAAATTTAACCTCCTGTTTCTGAGAAGTCTCTTTCACCGTACCACCACAAGAGACCAGCATACATATTCCAACAAATAAACAAACAGTCCTCATCTTTAGATTCTCATTTAAACATTTATGTTTTTATATTTTGAATTACAAAAATAGAGAGGAGACAAGCGGTGTCAAACATTCATCATTCCCAAACGGTAAATACAGATTCCCAACCGTATAAAAAGACTTCCCAACCTACATGCCATATAGCCTGTTTATGCTCAGTACAGTTTTCCCGCTAAAAAGACGACGACTGACAAAGAGCAAAAGGAACCAGGATTTACCATACAAAAATCCCCTTCCCACCATATCGGTATATGGTAAGAAGGGGATACATAACCCGGCAAATCAATAAGCTATAAGCCTATACTTATTTAATCAATATTGCTGTTTGATAACTCCTTGAGCATCCATAATCAATGTTTTTTCAATATGCCCTTTTTCTATTTCCACTTCGTATAATACTCCCGAAGCATTTTCGGTCACTTCAATGTCGTCTACATCTGCCTGCTGGTATCCTTCTTTTGTCAAAGTTTGTCTAATAGCTTCCGGCAATGCAGCATAACGCAATTCCCAAGTAGTCTTTATCCATTCGTTACGACCATTGAACTTTACTTCTTTTATGATATTATCATGGCGAATGTCTATCTCCAGATATCCGTCGTCATAATCTTTGTCCACAACTACCGCACCCGGATATTTCTGTGCCAGGAATTCAGTGATACCACCTTCTACAGCCACTCCTTCGCCGCCCACCGACGGACGTGATATAATACCAGTCTCATCTACATATACATCCACCTCATCTCTTCCACTTCTCATTTCGAAGCAGAAATATACATATTCATTGCCAGACTTGTTTACCTCATAACGTTCTATTTCCTTAATATTGCTTACCTCATAACTTTCTTTCTGCAAAGCTTCTACAATATTGGTAGGCACCCATTCTGCATTATTGGCATCCATCGCATATAAATCCGTCTTGACAGAAAGCCAGTTCAGGGAAGCATCAAACAAGACTTCATGTTTACGTCCTTTTGCTATTACCTCCACCTCTGTTCTGCCATCCTCGTTTTCAATTTCCACTACCGTATAAGCCGTGAATTTCTGTTTCAACCAAGCTTCAATATTTCCGGCCGGTTTTTGGGGAAGATACTCATCGTAATCCTGATTATCATCAGCATCTATAATTTCTTTTACAAATACCCCACCCTCTGTATAATAAAGATCTACATCTGTTTCTTTTCCTGCTTCTTTCTTGCTTACTTCAATCACATATAGTTTCTCAGTTCCTTCTCCACGCAACAGCACATCCACTTCATCATCAGTCATCCAACCCGAAGAAGCCTGTCCGTATGTACTTGCGCTAAAGGCTTCGTATACCTTCGGTGCCAGAGTTGACAATAAGGCAAAAGGTATTTCTGTTTCAGTCATCCCCCACTCTCCTCTCATCGTAAACCAAGCCGTATGATTACGCGCACGGGAGTCCGAACGAGCGCTGTCCCAATAAAAATGTGCTACGGCATAATCATTCTTTATACTCCACGATACATCGGTCGCTCCAGGATAACGGGCGTCAAACTCCTGCAACACAGCGGATGGAAGAGTCGAAGGATCGACGGTTCCCGGAGGAGCCTCCGGCATGTCATTTTTATTACAAGATGCCAGGCCCAACATCACAGCAAACAAAACAGTCCATAACGATAAAAAAGTCTTCATAATAATTTCATTTTAATGATTGATGAGATAAAAGTAGACTTCAAATCTGAAAAGAATCTGAAATGATTTCAAAATCTTTGAATATAACCGAAAATGAAAATGAAACTTCAAAAAGATACAACAATGCCAGCGTATAACCGACGTCGTTGATTGTACAGACGACGACGTCGGACGGACAGACGACACCGTCGGCCGCGCAATCAACGACGACGGATACAGTTTGTTTCCTGCATCGGAAAGTCTGCATACTTCTATCAAACTTTAAAGGAAATGCAAGTACTCCGTTTTCTTTATTTAAGAAGTCCGGAGTACACATAGGAATATACGAAAAAAGCTCAAAATTCTTTATGAATTCTGAGCTTTGAGCCTCTTGTCGGATTCGAACCAACGACCCCGAGATTACAAATCACGTGCTCTGGCCAACTGAGCTAAAGAGGCAAACGAGTAAGTATTTTAAGCCATAAAGCAGTGCTTACTCCCATCTGCTTTATTTGAGCCTCTTGTCGGATTCGAACCAACGACCCCGAGATTACAAATCACGTGCTCTGGCCAACTGAGCTAAAGAGGCAGGCGGGTAAGCTTACCATATCGCGCCGCTACAACCAACTACCTTTGCTGCGATCAAGCCCTGGAGGATTCATCAGGAGCTGGCCGTATGGGACTTACCCATGTTTCAACCGTTCTTCATCATCGATGTTTCTCGATTGCGGGTGCAAAGGTAGGAAGATTTTTTGAATCTGCAATACTTTGACAAAAAAAACTGCAGAAAAAAAATAATTTTTTATCATTCTGAAGGATGATTACCGTCTCCTGATGCCATAAAACTCCCCAATATGCAGGGTTATAATATAAAACTAAAGAGAAGAAAAGATTGTCTGATTGTGAAGCAGTGGCAAGAATTTGAATGCAAATACGATTTTTATCTTCTTTTATTACGATGCATAACAGTAAAAAGCGTAATTTTGCGAAAATAACTAATTGTGTATTGAAAGAATGACTAACAACCGACCCACTACTCTGCAAGAACATGCCATGCGTTTTGGAACCGTAATGGGAATATATTGGATTTTCAAATTCATTTTCCTTCCCATGGGCTTCAAAATTCCTTTTCTGCATCTATTGTTCGTTTTGCTCACCCTTTTGGTTCCTGTATTAGGATATATCTATGCACGTAAATACCGCATGAAATATTGCGACAATGAAATTAGTTTTCTGCGTGCATTTTCATTCACTTTACTGATGTATATGTTTGCTTCACTGCTCACTACGGTAGCACATTATGTATATTTCCGTTTTTTTGACCAAGGTTTCATCATCGAAACTTATCGCACTCAGTTGGAATCAATACAGTCGGCAGGAATACAAGGGTTATCCGACAGCATCGAACCATTGATGCAAACCATCGATGCCATCGCTGCATTGACTCCTATCCAGTTGACAGCTCAACTTATTTCACAAAATATTTTTTATGGAACCATACTTGCTTTATTTACCGCTCTACTGGTAATGAGGCAGAAAAAATAATATCATAAACTATGGATATATCTGTTGTAGTACCTTTATATAATGAAGAAGAATCCTTGCCGGAACTGTATGCATGGATTGAACGTGTGATGAATGCCAACGGCTTCAGCTACGAAGTCATTTTTGTAAACGATGGAAGTACAGACCATTCATGGCAAGTCATCGAAGAGCTCAGCAGCAAACACGACTGTGTAAGAGGTATTAAATTCCGCCGTAATTACGGTAAATCACCGGCCTTGTTCTGTGGCTTTGAACGGGCACAGGGAGATGTTGTCATCACCATGGATGCCGATTTACAGGATAGTCCGGATGAAATTCCCGAACTATACAGAATGATTACCCAAGACGGATACGACCTGGTTTCGGGATGGAAACAAAAACGATACGATCCGCTTTCAAAAACCATTCCTACCAAGTTATTCAATGCTACGGCACGTGCCGTATCGGGCATTCATAATCTGCACGACTTCAACTGTGGACTGAAAGCCTATCGACGTGAGGTGATCAAAAACATCGAAGTATACGGAGAGATGCATCGCTATATCCCTTATCTGGCAAAAAATGCCGGATTCAGCAAAATCGGGGAAAAGGTGGTACACCATCAGGCACGTAAATACGGAAAGACGAAATTCGGCCTGAACCGTTTTGTAAACGGATACTTAGACCTGCTTACTCTTTGGTTCTTGTCTAAGTTCGGAGTGAAGCCCATGCACATCTTCGGCTTTTTAGGTTCCATCATGTTCATTCTGGGATTCATTGCAGTAGGAGTAGTAGGAGCAGCCAAACTATATGATATGTATTGTGGCAATCCTTATCGTCTGGTTACGGAAAATCCTTATTTCTACCTGGCACTCACTACCATGATAATCGGAACCCAACTATTTTTGGCAGGATTCATTGGAGAACTGATAGCTCGCAATGCTCCGGAGAGAAACAATTATAAAATTGAAAAAGAACTGTAATCTACATGAAAAAGCTACCGTTCCTTTTATTCATCCTGTGGATAGCAGTCCTTTTCTTCCCTGCTTGCGAAGTAGAGAATTGCCCTCCCAACACGATGTCTTACATAAAGTTTTCTTTCGTCAACCAGCACGGCAAAGCCGTTCAATTGATTGATACGACAAGCATCATCGGTATGATTCATGCCGATGTAACGGTATACGATACATTGGACGACGGGACTATTAAAGAAGAAGTGGTATACGACTCGCTGATACATGACACATTAATCAACCGGGAAGTGGGGGCCAGCGGATTTGAAGTGCCTTTAAGCTATAGCGATAAGACTTCTTTTATACTTGCTTACATGCATGCCAAACCCGATACGATTCATATCTCTCACCGCAATATACCTTATGTAACGAATTTGGACTGTGGCACCATGATGTTCTATGAGATACAGCAAGCAACATCTACCCGCCATCAGCTCGATTCTATACAAATTATCAACCCGAACATAGATAACAATGAAAAAGAAAATATCAAGATATATTTCACTGTTACTGATACTGAATAGTATGCTTCTGCTGCCCTCTTACGCATGGGGACAAAAGAAAAGTAAGGAAGAACTGAAAGCCGACTACAAGGCTTCACCTTTTTATCAGGGAAGTTCTATCGGTATCGAAGTAGCCGGGTTGGCCAATCACTTGATAGGCGGCGATATCTTAAGTAGCGAAATTATCCTGCAAAGTAATCTGAAGAACCGCTTCTTCCCAACTGTGGAAATTGGCTATGGCGAAACCGATGTAATTCACGATACAAATGATATGCATTACAAAACATCTGCTCCTTTCTTCCGTATCGGTATGGATTATAACGCTTTTTATCTGAAGCCCTATTTGCCGGGATATTTATATGCCGGTCTGCGTTATGGAATGACATCCTTCACCTACGACATAAACGGTCCAACTATGAACGACCCCAATTACGGAGGAGTAATCCAGATTCCTTATGAATTTAAGGGAAACAAAAGCAATGCAAGCTGGATAGAAGCTGTTGTAGGAATAAAAGTAAAGATTTACAAGGGATTTTGTATGGGATGGGCTGTGCGATATAAAAGACGTATCAATGTAGCCAATGCCGAAAATTCTGAACCTTGGTACATTCCAGGCTTCGGAAAAAATGCAAGCAGCAGTTTTAATTTAACCTATAACTTAATATATAACTTGCCATTTTAATCATGAGTATATTAGAAATCTGGCTACTTGCTATCAGCTTAGCCATCGACTGTTTTACTGTATCTGTAACAAGCGGTATTATCTTACACCGGATACAGTGGGGAAATACTTTAAAAATGGCATTTTTCTTTGGATTGTTCCAAGCCTTAATGCCTCTGCTAGGATGGTTTGGAGCCAGCCGTTTCAACCATTTAATCGAAGCCTACGACCACTGGATTGCATTTGGTCTGCTTTGTTTCCTTGGAGTACGGATGATTCGGGCACATTTCCAGTCGGAGGAGACTTGTTGTTTCGATCCTACACGCTTGCGAGTAATCCTTACACTGGCTATTGCAACCAGTATTGATGCTCTTGCTGTCGGTATTTCATTCGCCTTTACCGGATTCAACACCATTCAAAGTCTGTCAGCCCCATTATTTATTATCGGACTGGCTTCTTTTCTTCTTTCCATTGTCGGAAATTTAATTGGTGTATTTTTCGGAAAACGATTCCATCTGCGAGTAGAAATATTCGGTGGACTTGTACTGATAGGTATCGGTGTGAAAATATTAATTGAACATCTTTTTTAAAACATAGAAAATCAGACTCATGGCAAACAAACAACTCAAATGGCAGCTTCCTTTTCTTATTCTGCTGATTGTAGGAACTGTACTTATCTTAAAAAAACAGGTACCTTATCAGACTGATCAAGGAATCGTATTTGGAACAATGTACAAGATTACCTATCAGTCGAAAGAGAACCTGAAAATGGAAATTGAAAGTGAACTTCAGAAAGTAGACAATTCACTGTCTCCATTTAATAAGAAGTCAGTTATCACTCATATCAACCACAACGAAGATTATAGTACAGACAGCATGTTCACTCATGTATTCCGTCTGGCTAAAACGATTTCCAAAGAGACTCATGGTGCATTCGACATTACTGTAGCTCCTTTAGTCAATGCCTGGGGATTCGGATTTAAGAATGCAAGCCACGTAGACAGCCTGACTATCGACAGCATCCGTCAGTTTATCGGCTTTGAAAAAGTAGACTTGGTTGACGGAAAAGTTGTAAAGAAAGATCCACGTATTATGCTCGACTGCAGTGCGATTGCCAAAGGATATGGAGTGGACTGTGTGGCCAGATTACTTGAAAGCAAAGGTATCAAAAACTACATGATCGACATTGGTGGTGAACTGGTGGTAAAAGGAAAGAATGCCCAACAGGAATCATGGCGCATTGGTATCAACAAACCGATAGACGATTCGCTTTCCGTTAATCAGGAATTGCAAACCATTATTGAAATCAATCAGGGAGGAATGGCTACTTCGGGTAACTATCGTAACTTTTACTACAAAGACGGAAAGAAATATGCACATACCATCGACCCTCGCACAGGTTATCCGGTACAGCATAATATACTTTCCTCTACCGTCATAGCCAAAGATTGTGCTACTGCCGATGCCTATGCCACTTCATTCATGGTATTGGGACTCGATTCAGCCAAAGCAATCTGTAATGCTCATCCTGAATTGGATGCCTATTTCATTTATGCAAAAGAAAATGGAAATACCGGTATCTATTTCACAGAAGGCATGAAGCAATATCTTCGTAATTAAATTCAGAAAAATCAGACTGTAGACAATATTGCTATATAATATAAAGTATCGACATATTTTTATCAATATCAAATTTTAAACCTCTATTATCCATGAAAAAAAACTTTTTAGCAACCCTGTGCATTGGTGCTTCATTAGGACTGCTGACTGCTTGTGGTAGTGCAACTGGTGAGGTAAAACCTTACAACGAGGGAATCAACATCGTCCCAATGCCTCAGTCTTTAGTACAGCAAGACGGATTCTTCAAACTATCTTCGGGAACCAAATTCGGTGTTACTTCACCCGAAGCTAAAACAATTGCCGAGTTCTTTGCTGCAAAAATGAGTCAGTCTACCGGCTATCAGATTACTGTAGCTGAACAAGGTAACATCACATTGACTCTTAATCCGGAGCTGGAAGTGAATGATGAAGGCTACACACTGGATGTCACTTCAAATTCAGTACAAATTGCTGCTAAAACAGCTCAAGGTCTGTTCTACGGAATGCAGAGTTTCATGCAATTACTTCCCGCAGAAATTGAAAGTGCTGAAAAGGTAGAAGGAATTGAGTGGAGAGCACAAGCTGTCAGCATCAAAGACGAACCCCGTTTCGAGTACCGTGGTATGATGCTTGATCCTTGCCGTCACTTTGTCAGTGTAGAACATATCAAAAAATACATTGATGTATTGTCTTTATTCAAAATCAACCGTATGCACTGGCATCTGACCGATGACCAGGGATGGCGTATTGAAATCAAGAAATACCCCAAACTCACAGAAATAGGTTCTAAGCGTATAGATGGAGAAGGTACTGAATACGGTGGCTATTATACACAAGAAGAAATAAAAGAAGTTGTAAAATATGCAGCAGACCGCTTTATCACAGTTGTTCCCGAGCTGGAAATGCCAGGACACGGCATGGCTGCTATTGCTGCTTATCCTGAACTCTCTTGTAAAGGCGAAAAAGGAAATCCACGTATCATTTGGGGAGTAGAAGATGTTGTATTCTGCCCGGGTAAAGAAAGTACATTCCAGTTCTTGCAAGACGTAATCGATGAAATGGTACCTCTTTTCCCAAGCGAATATTTCCATATCGGTGGCGACGAATGTCCTAAAGCTAATTGGAAAACTTGTCCTGCCTGCCAGAAACGTATTGCCACAGAAGGTCTGAAAGCTGACAAAGGTCACACTGCAGAAGAAAGATTGCAAAGCTACGTAATCCGCCGCATTGAGAAATATCTTGAAACCAAAGGAAAGAAGCTTATCGGTTGGGATGAAATTCTGGAAGGTGGTCTAGCTCCTTCGGCAACTGTAATGTCATGGAGAGGTGAGGAAGGCGGTATTGCTGCTGCACTGACAAACCACACTGTGATTATGACACCGGGTGGAAACGGTATGTATCTCGACCACTATCAAGGTGATTCAAAGATTGAACCGGTAACTATCGGCGGATACAGTACTTTGGAAAAAACTTACAGCTATAATCCAATGCCCGACACATTGGTTGCAATGGGAAAAGAAGAGTTTATTCTGGGTGTACAGGGAAATGTATGGTCTGAATACATTTACAGTGATGCAAAACGCGACTATATGACCTTCCCGCGTATTCTGGCTGTAGCAGAAATCGGATGGACTCCAGTAGACCGTAAAGACTTCAGTGATTTCTCACGCCGCATCAACAATGCTTGTGTACGCTTAGACCAATATGGAATCAATTACCACATCCCAATGCCGGAACAGCCGAATGGTTCTTGCAACACTGTAGCTTTCGTTGACAGCACATCTTTGGAATTTACAACGACTCGCCCAATGCAAATGGTCTACACACTCGACGGTAGTGAACCTACTGCACAGTCTACTGTATACACGGGTCCTATCTCTATCAGTGAAACAACTACACTGAAGATTGCTTCCGTAATGCCTTCTGGAAAAATGAGTACTGTACGTACTATTCAGGTAGAAAAACAAGCATTGGCTCCAGCTAAAGAAGTTGCCAAGACAGCTCCTGGACTGAACATGCAGATCTTCGACGGTATGTTCCTGAACATGCAGGATTTCGAAAAAGCAAACCTTCAGCCCAAAGCTACTAAAGTCATCAAGAAAACCCGTGAACTCACCAGTCAGGTACCGGCTCCGGAATCAATGCGTGGAGTAAAACAGTATGCAGCTATCGCTACCGGATACGTCAATATCCCTGAAGACGGTGTATACTATCTGTCATCTGACTTGGAAGAAGTATGGATTGACGGTAAGCTGATGATCAGCAACGGTGGTGAAACAAAACGTTTCTCTCGTCACGATACATCCATAGCACTGGCCAAAGGATTGCATGAAATTAAAGCTGTATTCCTGGGACATATAGTTGGAGGATGGCCTTCCAACTGGAATGACGGAAGCATCAGCCTGCGCAAAGCTGACCAAAAAGAATTCAAAGCTATCAGCGAAGACATGCTCTGCCACTAATTTTTGCCGGCTTATGCCGCATATCAGATAAGAAAGAGAAACTTGGAAAGCCTTTTCCAAGTTTCTCTTTCTCTTTTATACCTAATTTATCCGAATTTTATTACTTTTGGGCACTATTCATTGGCATTAAATCAAAAACAACAAATAAAAAACACATGAAAGAAGAAATTGAAAAACAAGCGGGTCTTCCAGACAATGCGTTCCGCCCGCTCAAACCGGGAGAAAAATATCATCCGTTGATGTCTCCCGAAAAAAATTATCCGGAAGTCAATCTGTGGTCTGTTCTATGGGGTATTCTGATGGCAATTCTGTTTTCAGCCGCCGCAGCCTATTTAGGTTTGAAAGTAGGGCAAGTATTCGAAGCAGCCATTCCCATTGCCATTATCGCCGTGGGTGTATCCAGTGCAGCAAAGCGTAAAAATGCATTGGGTGAAAATGTCATCATCCAGTCCATCGGAGCCTGCTCCGGAGTCATTGTAGCCGGTGCTATCTTTACCCTGCCAGCACTATATATTCTTCAGGACAAATATCCGGAAATGACAGTCGATTTCTTCCAGATGTTCATCAGTTCATTGTTGGGCGGTATATTGGGAATTCTTTTCCTGATTCCTTTCCGTAAATACTTCGTCAGCGAAAAGCATGGCGAATATCCTTTCCCCGAAGCAACAGCAAGTACACAGGTACTCATCTCTGGTGAGAAAGGCGGAAGCCAGGCAAAACCTCTGCTTTTTGCGGGTCTGATTGGTGGATTGTACGACTTCATCGTAGCTACCTTCGGATGGTGGAACGAAAACTTCACCACCCGTGTATGCGGATGGGGTGAACTCCTTGCAGAGAAAGCCAAAGTTGTAGTAAAACTGAATACCGGAGCTGCCGTATTAGGACTTGGTTACATTGTCGGCTTGAAATATGCAGCCATTATCTGTGCCGGCTCACTGGCTGTATGGCTTATCATCGTACCGGGTATCTCTCTTATCTGGGGCGACCAGGTACTGAATGCATGGAATCCTTCCCTCATCGATACAGTAGGCAGCATGTCGCCTGAAGCTATCTTTGCCGAATATGCAAAAAGTATCGGTATCGGAGGTATTGCCATGGCAGGTATTATCGGTATCGTACGCTCATGGGGCATCATCAAGAGTGCAGTAGGACTGGCAGCCAAAGAAATGGGCGGTAAGAAAGCTGAGGTCAGCGTATCACGCACCCAACGCGACCTTTCCATGAAAATCATTGCCATCGGTTCCATCATTACACTGGTACTGATTACCTTATTCTTCTATTTCGATGTAATGCAGGGTAATCTGCTTCATACGGCAGTAGCTATTCTGTTGGTAGCTGGTATTTCTTTCCTGTTTACTACCGTAGCAGCCAATGCCATCGCCATCGTTGGAACCAACCCCGTATCGGGCATGACACTGATGACCCTTATCCTGGCTTCTGTCGTAATGGTGGCAGTCGGTCTGAAGGGTGCAACCGGTATGGTAGCTGCACTGGTGATGGGTGGAGTAGTTTGTACCGCTCTTTCAATGGCCGGTGGTTTTATTACCGACTTGAAGATAGGTTATTGGTTAGGAAGTACTCCAGCCAAACAGCAGACATGGAAATTCCTCGGTACACTGGTATCGGCTGCAACTGTAGGTGGAGTAATCATGATTCTGAACAAAACATACGGATTCTCTTCGGGTGCGCTTGCCGCTCCTCAGGCTAATGCCATGGCTGCCGTTATCGACCCGCTGATGAACGGAGTAGCAGCGCCCTGGTTGCTTTATGGTATCGGTGCAGTGCTTGCATTGGTACTGACTTACTTCAAAGTTCCTGCCCTCGCCTTTGCATTGGGTATGTTCATTCCACTCGAACTGAACCTCCCTCTCATTGTAGGTGGTGCAGTCAACTGGTATGTTACTACCCGCAGCAAGGATGAAGCAGTCAACACCGCACGTGGTGAACGTGGAACTCTCCTTGCTTCCGGATTCATTGCCGGTGGAGCCTTGATGGGAGTAGTCAGTGCAGCAATGCGTTTCGGAGGCATCAATCTCGTAAACGAAGAATGGCTCGCCAATCCGTTTAGTCAGGTAGTATCTTTACTTGCTTATATCTGCCTCATCGTCTACCTGATAAAAGCCAGCATGAGTGCCAAGAAATAAAAATTACACAAAAAGAGCTGCAACGCTTTGTAAAACAAATAAAAAGCTTTATCTTTGCACCCGCCAATACGGGATATTGGCATAATTCAAATCATTCACTTAAAAAATTAACAAGTAAAAATGGCAACTAAAATCAGATTGCAGAGAAACGGACGCAAAGGTTATGCGTTTTATTCAATTGTTATTGCAGATGCAAGAGCACCACGTGATGGTAGATTTACTGAGAAAATTGGTACTTACAACCCAAATACCAATCCTGCCACAGTAGATTTGAATTTCGAACGTGCATACCACTGGGTAATGGTAGGTGCACAGCCTACAGACACTGTACGCAACATCTTGTCTCGTGAAGGTGTTTACATGAAGAAACACTTGATGGGTGGTGTAGCTAAAGGTGCATTCGACGAAGCTACTGCAGAAGCTCGTTTCAACGCTTGGAAAGAAAACAAGCAGAACGGTTTGGCTGCTTTGAAAGCTAAAGAAGAAGAAGCTAAGAAGGCTGATGCAAAAGCACGTATGGAAGCTGAAAAGAAAGTAAACGAAGAAATCGCTAAGAAAGTAGCTGAAAAGAAAGCTGCTGAAGCTGCTGCAAAAGCTGAAGCAGAAGCTGCTGCTAACGCAGAAGAAGCAACTGCTGAAGAAGCAACTGAAACTCCTGCTGAAGCATAATCGATTCTTTTACTTCGAAAAAATTAAAAAGAGGCTGTCTCAAATCATTTTGAGATGGTCTCTTTCTTTTTTATATCAATTCAGGCTATTGGGTAAAACAAAATTTTCTCAGTCATCCGTATAAAAGGCACTCATTATCAATAATATAAATCTATGATACCATTCATTGGTTTAATTCGGCGACGTCGGCTATACAAACAGCGTCGTTGAATGTATATCCAACAACGCTGGCTCTACATTCAACGACGCTGATTAAAACTTCCAAAAGTTCTCTTCACTTTTTTATTCCTGCTACATTATATGTCTGTATTGAAAAGGCAATGTCATACCATTGGGATATAGCATTGGTTTCATAGTCAGCGATTAGATTATTGCTTTAATTTAAACTTCCATTTTCTAAGACATTGCTTGTATTTTTCATTCTTGGTCAAAATATCTTCTGCTGTAGTTTTCTTTTTAGAGACAGGTACATGCTTATTATTCTCCACTTCATATTCCGGCACATTAATTCTCAGTTCTGAACTTTCTTCTAATACCGCTTTTTTCTCTCCATCTATCCACTGTATACTAAAGCCATCAAAAATTGAAAATTGCGAATAGAGTGCATCGTACAGATAAGTCGGCTTTGTCACGATACCGCCATTTTTCTTTTTTTCTATATTAATATACTCCATGTCATATTTATCTTCTTTTTTGCCACTATCATCTATACGAAATTCTCTGATCAATGCCGACAAGCGTATGGCATTTGCAGAGTCCTCTCCTTGTTCGAATGTCATATCTATTCCTGATATATGATTGTGAAGTATTCCAAGTGGAAAAACAGATTTATCCAACTTTCCATCCTCTTTGTTTCTGTGATAAGCACTATAATCCTTGATTTTATCTTTACCCTCCCCTTCTTCGTGGCAATAAAACTCCACACAAGTAGGATGCACTTTTACAAAAGAATCACTTTGATTCTTCTTTATCAGAAAATAGCCGCTTAGTATATGTTCTGCCAATTCTTTGAATACACCAAGTAATTTCTTTTCTTTATCCTCGCAGCTTAAATCCTTAATCTGAGAATACAGATTGAGAACATAAATGTTACTCCTTAAATTCATATTCAAATCCATTATATTTAATTTATTACATTAATAATCAAAAGATTATAAAAACAAAGACAGACAGTTTTTCAATATACTCAACGCCATTCTCGACTTTTATTATTTAGAAGCAACTCCAAAACCTTAGCTCATCTATTTTTCTACTGATATACAAATTCTGTGCAAAAACCGTCTGTCAGACCATAAAATCTCATATCTTTATACGCTGTAAACGGAATGATAAGGGCATACTTATAAGAAAAAGAGAAGACAGCCCGGACAACATCATCGTTATACAACTATTAATCAATACTATAGCATATTATTTACCTTTCATATAAAACTTAAAGAAATGAATAAAAAACCAATCGTACTGACGGTGTTAGCCACAGCATTATTCGCTGCGTGTGGAAGCAACTCCACTTCTGTACAGGAAGCGAATGAAGATCTTACGTGCTTTGTAGATCCGAAAATCGGAACAGGAGGCCACGGCCATGTGTTCTATGGAGCCAATGTTCCCTACGGATTTGTACAACTGGGACCAAGCAGCATCCCGCAATTGTGGGATTGGGTATCAGGATATCATGTATCCGACTCTACAGTGATAGGATTTCCACACACGCATCTTAGTGGAACAGGTATCGGCAGTTATCTTAGAACTTCACGACATCAACGTTATGCCTGTGACAGGAGAAGTTACCTATGCCCGAGGAGATGAATCTTCATACGATACCGGATTATGGTCGTACTCCGACCGTTCGAAGGAAGTTGTCACTCCCGGATATTACAAGACACATCTTCTGAGATATGATATTGATGTGGAACTGACTGCCACCAAACGAGTGGGATTCCATAAATATACTTTCCCTGCAGACGAAAAGCCTGCTATCGTATTCGACATGGTGAACGGAGGATGCTGGGATGCACCAACCGAAGCCTTTATACAGGTGGTAAACGACAGCACTGTCAGCGGATACCGTTACTCTACAGGATGGTCCAGCGACCAGCGTGTCTTCTTTACGGCTGTATTCTCCAAGAAGTTTGAAAACGTAGAGTTTATTGCAGACAATGCAACAAAGAGTGGTAAAGAAGCCAAAGGCAAGAACCTCTTTGCCCGGGTAAACTTTGCAGCCGGACAAGAGGAACCGATTTATCTGAAGGTAGCTCTCTCTCCTACTTCTGAAGCGAATGCACAGCTCAACATGCAAACTGAGTTGAGCGGATGGGACTTCGAAAAGACCATTGCAGATGCCAAAGAAGCATGGAACAAAGAATTGAATAAGGTGAAAGTGTACACAAACGACGAGGCTTCGAAGCGGATTTTCTATACAAGCCTTTATCATACCATGTTTGCTCCTTCTGTATTCTGTGATGTAAACGGCGACTACTACGGTGCCGACCATAACATGCACAAAGGAGAAGGATTTATAAACTACACTACTTTCTCTTTGTGGGATACATACCGTGCCGCACAGCCTTTGATTACTCTGCTTCACCCGGAAAAAATGAGCGACATCATCAACACCATGATTCACATCTACCAGCAACAGGGCAAACTGCCTGTATGGCACCTCATGGGATGTGAAACAGACTGTATGGTAGGAAATCCGGGAGTACCCGTAGTAGCAGATGCTATTTTGAAAGGTATAAAAGGATTCGACATGGAAGAGGCATACAAGGCACTGAAAGAATCGTCTATGTTGCCCGAACGTGGTATGGAGCATCGTATCAAATACGGCTTTATCCCTGCCGACCTGATGAAAGAAGCCATTGCATACGACATGGAATATGCCATTGCCGACTGGTGTGTAGCACAGGCTGCATTAAAACTGAACAAACAGGATGACTACAAGTATTTTCTGGAAAGAAGCAAGTCGTATAAGAATTATTTCGACCCGACAACCGGATTTATGAGAGGAAAAATGCTCAACGGTTCCATACGTACACCTTTCGATCCTTGTGCATCGACCCACAGAGACGATGACTACTGCGAAGGTAATGCATGGCAGTATACCTGGCTGGTTCCTCACGATGTGGAAGGGCTGGTAGGTTGCTTCGGAAGCAAAGAGGCCTTTGTCAACAAGTTGGATTCACTGTTTATCGTCGACAGCCACATGGGCGACAGTTCCTCTCCTGATATCAGCGGCCTCATCGGACAGTATGCACATGGAAACGAACCGGGACACCATACTACTTATTTATATACACTGGTAGGTCAGCCGTGGAAGACTGCGGAACGGGTGAACGAAATTCTTCATACTATGTATACCGACAAACCCGACGGATTATCCGGCAATGAGGATGTAGGCCAGATGTCTGCATGGTATGTCCTTTCTTCAATGGGATTCTATCAGGTAGAACCGGCAGGAGGAAAATTCGTATTCGGTTATCCCCTCTTCGACAAAGTAGAAATCAATGTTCCTGAAGGTAAGTTTACTATCGAAAAGGAAAATAAAGGAAAAGAAAACAAGTATATCCAGCATGTCATTCTGAATGGTCAGGATTATAAGAAGGCCTGGATTGATTATGCAGATATCATGAAGGGAGGAAATCTCAAATTCGTGATGGGCGACCAGCCTGTAGCATGGTTCTAAAATCCTTATAAATAAATCGGCGACATCAGCTATAAAAAGCGATGCCGCCGATTCATATTCAGTATCGGGAACTTTACAATCAGCATCGTCAATGGCTGCAATTCTCTTCAGTAATCTTATACAATCACAGCCAGATGAAACTGCTCAAGCTTCCGTTTCTTCTCCTTCTTCAAGCATTTTCTTTATTTCGGCATCTGCCTTATAAAGTTTATCACGACAGTATTTTATGAGTTTCTGGGCTTCTTTCAGATGTTCTCCCAGGCTGTCGATATCCAACTCGTTACTTTCTATCTGCGATACGATGGCTTCCAGCCGTTTCATCGCTTCACTGTATGTTTCTTTTTTTGCCATTGTATTCTGTTTTTAAATTTATTTTCTCTACTATACTTTCCACCTCTCCCGATGCCATACGCGTCACTACTTTATCTCCTGCTTTCAGTGTAGAAGCATCGGTCACTGCCTTACCGTCTTTCAATGTAATACTATACCCTTTTTTCAAAAGCAGTTCCGGCGATGCAGCCTGTGTCTTCTGCTCCATCAGTTCAATGCGATGAAGTTCCCGCTGCAAACGCGACATACAAGCTACCTCCATACGTTTTTCTACACGAAGCCGGTATTCTTCACGCAGCAAACGAGCCTGCCATGCTGCGGCCATACGCTTGGTAAAACGCTCCTGCCGGAAATGTTCCTGCTGCAGCCTCATCTGTACCTGAGCTGGAATACGAGATACCCACTGCGTCAGTCTCTTCTTTTCCTGTTCCAGACGTTGGGGAATTTCCCTGTAAAAATAATCGGTGTATGCTTCCAGCTGTTCTGCCATGCGGCGCACACGGTCTATCAATAACTCGGCAGCCGCTGTTGGGGTTTTGACACGGGTGTGTGCAATAAGATCGAGCACCGTATCATCGCGTTCATGTCCAATACCAGTAATAAGCGGTAACGGAAACTGGGCACAATTAGCAGCCAAGGCATAAGTATCGAATCCGGATAAATCGGAAACAGCTCCTCCCCCACGGATAATGACAACTACATCCCAACAATCCTGCTGACTATAGATACGGTCGAGTGCCTGAATAATGGAAGCTTCAATCCGCTCTCCCTGCATGACAGCCGGGAAAAGATGAGGATAAAAAACAAAGCCGAACGGGTTGCTGGCAAGTTGATTACAGAAGTCGCCGTAACCGGCAGCAGTTGCCGAAGAGATAACCGCAATACGTTGGGGCAACAAAGGCATTTCCAACTCTTTGTTTAAAGTAAGCACTCCTTCTTCGTCCAGCCTTTTCAATATCTCCTTGCGCCGGCGCATCATATCGCCCAATGTATAAGTGGGGTCAATATCGACTACGGTCAGCGAATAGCCGTAGAGTTCGTGAAAGTCGACTGTCACTTTAACGAGTACTTTGATACCGGAAGTGAAAGCCTGTCCCGTTTCCCGCTCAAAATAAGGCTTAAGCCGGTAGTATACGTTACTCCAGATAATACCGCGTGCCTTTGCCACCAGTGCATTACTCTTGCTGTCTTTCTGCACAAACTCCAGGTAGCAATGTCCTGAATAATTAGCACGCACCTCACTCAGTTCGGCCTGTACCCAGTACTCGTCGGGCAGACAGGCACGAATACTACGACGCACCAGCGCATTCAGTTCGACCAAAGAAAGCGGGTTACCATTCATCTGTTCCCCCTTTCCTTCTGAATCAGCTGATACGCTTTCCATATATCAGCCACTCCGTAACCGTAGATATTATCGGGATGAGTATAACGGCTTCCAGAACGACGGACTACATCGATAATTTCTTTTACAGTAAGATCCGGAAATGCCTGCCATAAGCAGGTGACCAATCCGCAGAAAATGGGAGCGGCAAAAGAAGTACCGCTTGCTCTGGATATTCCTCCGTTCTCTCCTACTACAACCGCCCGTACTCCCAATGCCATGATATCCGGCTTGACTCTTCCGTCGGCTGTATTTCCTATGGAAGAAAAATCGGCATTCGTACGGTCGTAATCCAATGCACCGACGGTTACCACATCTTCTGCATCGGCCGGAGGAGAAATCTTTTTCCATTTGCCCCCACCGGCATTGCCGGCACTGCATACCACAAGCAATCCTTTTCCTGCAGCTTTCTCTGCGGTAACCGACATAAACGAAGTTTTACCGTCTAAATCGCGGTAACGGTAATTCTCTTCCTTATCGTCAAATTCATAATATCCCAACGAGGTGTTGACTACATCCACTCCCACACTATCGGCAAACTCAATGGCGGCAGCCCAGTTGTCTTCTTCTATCGGCTGTTCGGTATCATTGTCTTCACTCCGAAGCAACCAATAAGAAGCTTTGGGAGCAGTTCCTACCATGACATTAGGCTTGTCTACAGCCAGACACGACAACACTTTCAGTCCGTGGCTATGCTCTTCGTAAATATCCGAATCGGGATTGACAAAATCGTACACCCCCAGCAAGTTCAGATGACGGAACAGTTTAATGGCATCCACATTATAATAGCCCGCATCAATCACGGCAATCTGCATTCCTTCTCCGCGAAAACCGGCTGCATGCAGACTATCGCCATGATGCATACGAATCTGTGCTGCCGCATGCCCGTAATAATCATCGGTCTTGGTCACTTTATTGGTAATCACTTTCTTACGTTCTTTATTTCGGGGTATTGCCCCATCGGGCGCAATCCATACACGCTTCACTTTTTTCACAAAAGGAAGGGTCCGGATAGAGTCTAGCACTTCGTGACGAGACAACTCAACAACTACAGTATTATTCCATTTGCTGTGATTCAACACTTTCCCCCCCGAACGACGTATTTCCTCAATATAGGTACGGCACACAGGAAGGTCTGTAGAATCTACAGCCAAATGCTGTCTCATTCTCCGCTCAATGGCACGCGAAGAAAGAAACTTTTCCGGTCGGTCCAACGAATAAGCCGTACAATTTTTATCAGCCAGATAGACCCGATAACGACAAAGCACCTCTCCGCTGACAGTGCTCCACGTCATCATCATCACAAAATTCAATAGAAAAAAATATATCTTCATACGCTTCTTTTTCTTTTCGGAGTGCAAAGATAGCGAAAGGTGAGTGCAGTGCCAAGTCAAAAGCTTGCTTTTGAGAAAAGGCTATGCCGAACTACACTCTATCTTAACTTCAAGAAAGATAAGGCAGGTTTCGCAAATGAGAAAAAATGAGTATCTTTGCAGGCTAATTTACGTAAAATAACGATTTTATGTCTCAGAAAGGAACTGCAACAGAACTAGGTACGCTCCCTATCGGCAAACTATTGGCACAATATGCCATTCCTGCCATTATCGCAATGACTGCTTCTTCTCTTTACAACATGGTAGACAGCATCTTTATCGGACATGGAGTAGGTCCGATGGCTATCTCCGGACTGGCTATCACTTTCCCTCTAATGAACTTGGCAGCCGCTTTCGGCTCGCTGGTTGGAGTAGGAGCTTCGACACTGATCTCTGTCAAATTAGGACAGAAAGACTATCACACCGCTCAGCAAATCTTGGGAAATGTAATCTCGCTGAACTTAATTATCGGTGTATTGTTCACCATTATCACTCTGGTTTTTCTTGACCCTATCCTGTATTTCTTTGGGGCAAGCGAAGCAACCATACCGTATGCAAGAGATTACATGGAAATTATCCTGATAGGTAATGTAATAACACATATGTATTTAGGATTGAATTCTGTACTCCGGTCTGCCGGACATCCGCAAAAAGCCATGATTGCCACCATCCTGACAGTTATTATCAATACCATACTCGATCCCTTGTTCATTTATACTTTCGGCATGGGAATACGTGGAGCTGCCGTAGCTACTATTCTGGCACAGATCATTTCCTTGTGCTGGCTTGTCAAGCTGTTCGCAAACAAAGAAGAACTGCTTCATATGAAGAGAGGTATCTACCGCCTGCGCAAAGTTCTGGTAGAAAACATCATCGGTATCGGACTGGCTCCTTTCTTCATGAACATAGCAGCCTGCTTCATTGTGATTCTGATTAATAAAGGCCTGAAACTATATGATGGCGACCTTGCCATTGGTGCTTTTGGTATTGTAAACCGTATCGTGTTTCTGTTTGTGATGATTGTCATGGGACTGAACCAGGGTATGCAACCCATTGCCGGATACAACTTTGGTGCCCAGCAGTATCACCGAGTAAACCATGTAATGAAACTGACCGTAATAGCTGCAACAATAGTAACTACTACAGGGTTCCTCGTAGGCGAACTGATTCCGGAACTGACTGTATCAGCTTTTACGACCGACCAGACTCTAATTGATTTATCGGCCAAAGGGCTCCGTATTACAGTGATGTTTTTCCCTATTATCGGCTTCCAGATGGTTACATCCAACTTCTTCCAAAGTATTGGCATGGCACGAAAAGCCATCATCCTTTCACTCAGCCGACAAGTTCTGATTCTGATTCCTTGTCTCTTCATCCTTCCTCTGTTTTGGGGAAGTCTGGGTATATGGTACAGCATGCCTATCTCCGACATTATGGCCAGCCTGATTGCCGGCTTCATGCTATACAAGCAATTCAAGCATTTCAAGCAAAAAGCAAAAGAAATAAACGATGTAAATTAGCACGAACTTTTTCCCTTTAAATGCTTGGTTATATGAATTAAAACCCTTAACTTTGCAGCCGATTTAGTCCGTAAAGGTAAACAAGTAACCGAATGAGAGCGGTTCACCTTGCGGAGAAAACCCGTTTAATATTAAATAAAATGTACGTAATTGTAGAAATTAACGGTCAGCAGTTCAAAGCTGAAGAAGGCAAAAAACTGTTTGTACATCACATTCAGAATGCTGAAAACGGTACAACTGTTGAATTTGACAAAGTTTTGTTGGTAGACAACAACGGTACTGTTACTGTAGGTGCTCCTACTGTAGAAGGTGCAAAAGTGGTATGCGAAGTAGTTTCTCACTTGGTAAAAGGTGACAAAGTATTGGTATTCCACAAGAAGAGAAGAAAAGGTTACAGAAAACTGAACGGTCACCGTCAGCAGTTTACTGAATTGACTATCAAACAAGTTATTGCTTAATCATTAAAAACGTAGAAAGAAATGGCACATAAGAAAGGTGTAGGTAGTTCTAAGAACGGCCGTGAGTCAGCTAGCAAAAGATTAGGCGTAAAGATATTCGGTGGTTCAGCTTGCAAAGCTGGTAACATCATTGTTCGTCAAAGAGGAACAGTTCACAACCCAGGTGAAAACGTAGGTATGGGTAGTGACCACACTCTTTACGCATTGGTAGACGGTACTGTATGTTTCAAGAAAGGTCGCGAAGACAAGAGCTTCGTATCTGTAGTTCCTTTCGCTGAAGCATAATAAGTCTCAGTATTTAGAAAAGAAATTGAAAGGGTTGCATCGCATTGCGTTGCAACCCTTTTTTCATTCTGCCATAAAAACGAAATTTGTCCTATTCTCTATTTTTCTTTTCTTCCCTAGATAAATTACTCCAAGCATCCACTTTCCTTTTTATTTTTTATTTTCTATTTTTCTACTCTACAATAATATAATATAAGTATATCAGAAAAAAGTCTGACAGAATACCGTATTGTTTTTCGTTTATTTGTGTCATAAAATACAATAACCATGAACAAACAACTTGTCTCTCTATTTCTGCTGACAGCATGTTGCGCACAACCGATAAGCGCAGACAGAATCTGGACCATCGGAGAAAATGACAATCAGGCAAAAGGTTTTGCACTGGCTCCGAATGGATACAAAGACTATCTTGCAAATGACTTTGGCTACGAAGACCGTTATTTCTTAATCGGCCATTCGGATGCGAGCAAAGAGTTTCCTTACGTAATACCCGGTCCTTCGGATGGATGGGGAGGAACTGGCGGTACTTCTGGATGGCGTACACACGATACAACCATCCTTTTCGGTATCGAAAAAATAACCAATAACTCCACTCCATGGAAACTGACCATAGATGTGCTGGACAACGCTGTAGAGTTACCTCCTCTTCTGAAGGTTACCGTAAACGGAACTGCATGGAAATTCCAGTTACCGAAAGGAAAAAACAAGAACTCCATTACAGGCGATTTAAGCGGAACTGTAGAAAATCGTATAGAGATACCTATCGACCCTGCTTGTCTTCATGAAGGCGGAAATGAAATCCGTTTATCTGTACTGCAAGGTTCTTGGATTCTATTCGACCAAATCACATTGGATGGTCCTGCAGGTATACAGTTGATAAAACCCAAGAAAGCTTTTTTACGCGGAGTAGAAGCTGCCAACTATGAAATTGAACAAAACGGCAAGCGAATACAGCCTCTGCTAGTAGATGTAGAAGAGCTGTCGGGACGTCCTACACTTGAAGTTGAAGTGGACGGAAAGAAGGTATTTACCCAACAGATTGATACAGCTCGCTACGTGCTCGAAGTCCCTATGTCTTCTGTAGAAACCACACAAAAAAGTCAGTATGTAGTAAGAGCCGACGGACGAATCATCGGTAAAGGACAGATAGAAAGAAGCGCCCAGCCATTACAGACATTGGCAGACTACGTAGACACACGCATTGGTACCGGACATTCACGCTGGATGATTGCACCGGGACCGTGGATGCCTTTTAGTATGGTAAAACTGAGTCCGGACAACCAGAATACTGGATGGCAGGCAGGATACCAACCTACTTTCGAGAACATCGGATGTTTCAGCCATATTCACGAGTGGACTTTAGGTGGTTTGGGATTAATGCCTACAAATAGGAAGCTGGTTATACAAGAAGGTGAAGAAGGTAATCCAGACTCTGGTTATCGTTCACGCATAGATAAGCGTACCGAAAAAGCCGGAATCGGTTATTATGCGATCCATCTGGAAGATTATGATATTCAGGCAGAACTGACTGCGACTACCCGATGCGGATTCCAACGATACACTTTCCCGAAAGATAGAAAGGGAGCACGTGTGTTGGTAGACTTACATATCCCGGCTGAATATGACTACTTATTGAAAGAAGTAGAACTACGTAGAGTTAGCGACTATAGAATAGAAGGTGTAAGTCATCAACTATCCAAAAATGTATGGAGCAACGATGCTGATCAGGACTATAAACTACACTTTGTATTGGAATTCGACCAGCCTATTGCCGATATGGGAATCTGGGCAGATGGAGAAGTACGCCGCGATACTGTATTAAAAGCCAAAGACCTGAAAGATGCAGGGGTTTATCTGGAGTTTGATGCGACTAAACATCCGGTAGTACAAGTACGTTCGGGTATCTCATTGGTAAGCATCGAAAATGCATCACTCAATCTTGAAAAAGAAATTACTCGTCCGTTTGGATGGAACTTTGAAGCTGTACAACAAAATCAGAAAAAGGTATGGAACGAATTGTTCGACCGAGTACAGATTACAAGTACCGACCGTATGGAAAAGGTACGTTTCTATAATAATATGTATCGCGCACTGTGTAGTCGAAACATATGGAGTGACGTAAACGGAGAATGGGTTTCGACTGATAAAAAAGTACACCGCCTGTCAGACGAAAACGATGCAGCATTGGGATGTGATGCTTTCTGGAACACATTCTGGAATCTGAACCAGTTTTGGAACCTGGTAACACCGGAATGGAGCAAACGATGGGTAAACTCTCAGTTGGCTATGTACGATGCCAACGGATGGCTGGCAAAAGGACCTGCAGGTATGAACTACATTCCTGTCATGGTAGCCGAACATGAAATACCTCTTATAGTAGGAGCATACCAAATGGGAATACGCGACTTTGATACTGACAAGGCTTTGGAAGCTATGCTGAAAATGCAGCGTACTCCTTCACAGAAAGTATACGCTGGATACGCTGGAAACAGAGACCTGAAATCGTATCTAAAATACAAATATGTACCTTCCGACTTGGGAAGATTCTCTAATTCTTTGGAATATTCTTACGACGACTGGACTGTAGGACAGTTTGCCAAAGCTTTAAACAAGCAGGATATATATAAGGAATTCAACGAAAGAGGATACTGGTGGAAGAATACCATTGATACTCGCTCGGGATATGCTACATTGAAGGATAGCAAAGGAAAATGGGCTGCCAACTTCGACCCGTTCCGCTCGGGTGCCAATGAACACTATGTAGAAGGAAACGCCTGGCAGTTGACTTACTTTGTCCCTCAGGATGTACGTGCATTGGCCGACTATATTGGCAAGAAGCGTTTCATTGAAAGATTGGAATGGGGATTCCAGGCAAGCGAACCTTGGCGATACAATGCCCCCAATGATCAGTATTGGGATTTCCCCGTTGTACAGGGTAACCAGCAGTCTATGCACTTTGCATTCTTGTTCAACTGGGTAGGTAAACCATGGCTGACACAGAAATGGAGCCGTTCTATTATCGACCGATATTATGGAGCAGGAGTTGCAAATGCATATTTAGGCGATGAAGACCAGGGACAGATGAGTGCATGGTTTATTATGGCTGCTATAGGCTTATTCCAGACTGATGGAGGATGTAGCGTAGATCCTATATACGAAATCGCCAGCCCGCTTTATGAAAAAACGGTTATCCGACTGGACAACCGATACGGAAGAGGAAAAGAATTCACTATCGAAGCTCGTAATGCTTCACGTCAGAATAAATATATACAGTCGGCTACACTGAATGGAAAGCCACTTCAAAATTTCTATTTCCCAGCATCTGAACTGCTGAAAGGAGGTACACTGATACTGGAAATGGGTGATAAACCAAATAAAAAATGGGGGCTGTAAAACTCCCTTTTTTTATAGTAGTATCATATCACTGCTTCTTTATATTTTGATGACAGATATCACGAAATTTCTTTTGAGAAATATCAAGACTTATAATATCTGATTTAAGCTGCATTCTGCTTTTGTTTCGAAACCTTTTCGGATATCAATAAAAAAGATTCCCGGTCAGACTGTAGTCAGTTTAACCGGGAATCTTTTATTGATTGTTTTAAAAAGCTAATTCTATTATTCTGCAGCTTCTTCTGCTTTTTCTACAAATTCAGTCACTCCGTTTGATACCAACAAATTATACCACTGAATAAGTTTCTTAATATCGCTGGTATGAACACGGTCACGATCATAAGTAGGTAAAACTTCAGCCATGAAAGCATTCAACTCTTCTACAGATGCTTTTTTATAATCGATAGCTGTAACAGCACCATTTTCTTTCTTCTTTACTGATTCCAATACATCTGCCAAAGGTACTTCATCATCGTCTGTGTACATAGCAATATCGCCTAAAGAAATCACTTTATCGCTGGCATACACAGGCATTCTTTTTCTAGCAGCATCTACTGTTTCTACAATCAGCATATTCTTTGCCTGAGAAACCAGTTTATATAATCCCGGTTTACCTGAAATAGCTAAAATAGTCTTCAACATACGAGTAATAATATTATTATTTGTTTTTAATTTTAGATAGCGGCAAAAATACAATTCACAGACGATATATACAACATTATCTTCCCTTTTCTGTAGTCAGTTTATCAATCACTTCCTGCAACTGAGGCCACAAAGGGCAGACTCCATCATTGATTATCACAAAGTCGGCACGTTTTCGCTTTTCCTCTTCTGAAAACTGAGCCGCCATCCTGCTGCGTATTTGTACCTCAGTAGCACCATCACGCTGCATAGCTCTTTGCAGACGAATCTCTTCGGGAGCATATACCATCAGTATCTTGTCGACACTCTTATCAAAGCCCGATTCATATAAAATAGCGCATTCCATAACAACAACCTCAGTACCCGAATGACGTAAAGCCCATTCTTGAAAATCTTGTTTCACTATCGGATGTACAATTGAATTAATTCGGGATGCATTCTCAGAAGAAGAAAAAAGATATTCTGCAAGTAAAGGTTTATTCAAGCGCCCTTCCACATAAACATTTGTTCCAAGCAATTCTACCAACTGTTTCTGAATAAAAGGATGTTCCATCATGAGTCTTTTCGCATTCGAATCAGTATCATAGACAGGAATACCTGTCTCAGCTAACAAATGGGATACATATGACTTTCCACTACCTATCCCTCCAGTTATTCCCAAACGAATCATTCTTTATCTCCTTCCTCCACTACAACCTGTTGTTCTATCAAATAATCTATATCCGAATTCTGTATACGGATATGACTGACACTATTAGGAGCTTTTCTTATCATCAAAGGTAGCTTTTCTCCTTTGGCATTCTTGATATCTTCGTAAGTAACTCCTATAAAGAAGTCATCTGCCGTTACCGACTTAAAATTCTTCAATCCGACCTGAAAAGTAACCTTTACTTTAGAAGGAAAGGTACGCAACACCTTACCGGCAGGAAAGTTAATACCTATCACAGGAACTTCTACGGTTTTCTCCGAATACATATCTACATACACAGATATATCATTGTAATCGGGAATAAACTTCACTCCCTTGATACGACGAAGTTTTACACGCTGTGTTAAAGTATCACTCACAGATTCAAAACGCACATCTTGCGTATAAGCAGCTATCAACGTATCAAGCACTCCATCTGGCGCATAAGCAATAACCGAATCAGGATGAAAGCCGATATGAGAAATATAATATTGTCTCCCAGGAGTAATCTCTCCCCGAAGACGAACTGGTAACTTTCTGGCTTTACCTTTCGTATAAATAAAATCGAGTGTATCCGGACGAATAGAAAGCAGTTTAGTAGAAACATTAAGCTGGGCGGATATTCTTTTCGATAATTCCGACGTAGAAATACGTACGTGAGTACCGGCTTCCATATAATCAGAAAAATCAAAAGTTACAGGAAAGAATGTTCTCCCCAACATATAATTTAGCAGAACAGTTCCTCTATCTTCGACTTGAACACGAACTTCTTCGGGAAGATCAGAAGTTATCACTACTTCCTTAGGAACATTCTTCAACCGAAGAGGAACTTTAAACTCGGTCTGATATACATCATCTAAAGTCTGTAAAAGCCAAAAAGCAAAAGAGACCAATACAAAAAACAAAAAAACCAGAAACTCCCTGCTTTTAGAGCTAAGCAAGAAGTTTCTGATTCTTCGAAATCCAAACCGATAATATCTTTTTATGTTCTTTACATCGAACATATTAATAGATTTTTATTTGTTTGCCTGAGCCTGCGCATCTGCATAAATAGAGTTTTTATCTACTCTGATTTTCACACTTGGCGCAATTTCTACCACAACGGCGTTATCTTCAATTTCCTTAATTTTTCCATAAATACCACCAGCAGTAATAACAGACTGTCCTACTTCCAGATTTTTACGGAAGTTAGCAATTTCTTTCTGCTTCTTCTGCTGTGGACGAATCATGAAAAAATACATGATAGCAAAAATGGCTACCATCATAATAAGGAAGGAATAATCTCCTCCAGCTTGAGCCTGCAATAATACAGTTAAAAGGTTCATAGGTTTTTCTTAATAATTAGTTATTTAATAGCGCACAAATATATCAATTTTTTGTCAGCTTGTTTTCCTTTTTCAATTGATTAACTATTCCATCCAAAGTACCATTAATAAAGCCACCACTCTTTGGAGTGCTATATAACTTGGCTATTTCTACATATTCATTCAATGATACATTCACTGGAATATTAGGGAAACTCAATATTTCGGCCAAAGCAATCTGCATAATAACCACATCCATTAAAGCTACTCGATCCAAATCCCAGTTCTTAGAATTTTCACTAATCAAATGACGATAATAATCTGCGTTCAAGATAGTACGACGGAACAATCGACGTGCAAAATCCTGATCTTCTTCATCTTTAAACTCAGGAAGAAGTTCCTGCTTTTCTCCGTTTTTAGGATCAAAACGTTTGATGGTCTTCAATACAAAAGTATCAACGATTTCCTTATCATCATTCCAATACAAACTCTGGTCTTCCAACACTTCATCCAATCTTGCATTGTTGAAAATAATACGTTTGTAAATCTTGCGCCATACTTCACGATCTTCTTCATACGAAGAGGTTTCACTCTCCATATACTCCTTATATATATCGCTCTGCATAATCTGCTCACACAGATTTTTAATAAAGTCACCCTCATTCTCCCAAGTTTTCTTTTGGGTAGAAGCAAACTCATTCAGCTGTTTGTTGACTTCAAGCTGAGCAATGAAGCGGTTTTCTACAAACTTGGTATTAGGACACAAATCCTCTTTGGTAGGAGCCAGTTTATTTTTCGCTGCATCCAGCCGTCTGCTGGCATACTTCGTAACCTCCACCATGAGAAGCAAGAGATAGTTATACAAATCATACGCTTTAGATAAACTGAAGAACAACTCTTTTTCTGCAGTATCTAAATTTTTACCACCGTTCTGATAATACGCATAAATTATCTGAACTATTTTCAGACGAATAAGAACTCTGTTAATCATACTATTTGTTCCATATATTTGAGAGTGCAAAAATAGATATTTTCCTTTATATCTGCATAAAGATAGAGAACTTTTTTATGCAAATCATCCATAGACTTTATTTTTATACTCGTTTCTTTGTATTTTTCAAAAAAATCATCAAATTTGAAGGCGTTTTTAATAAGAAATCAAGCTTATGGAAGATTTAAAAAAGAAAAATGGACTAAACGAAAATGATAAAGACATTGTTTTTTCAAAAGCAATAAAAGCAGGAAAACGAATCTATTACCTCGATGTCAAGAAAAACAGAAAAGACGAAATGTTTTTAGCTATTACTGAAAGTAAAAAAATAGTATCTGGAGAAGGGGAAGCATCTCAAATAAGCTTTGAGAAGCATAAGATTTTCCTTTATAAAGAAGATTTCGAGAAATTCATGAATGGCTTGCAGGAAACAATTCAATACATAGAACAAGGACAGGGGAATACTTCATCACTGGCACCTCATAAAAAAGAGGATGAAGAACATGAAACTGTAAACTCAGATGCAATAAAAATTGACATTGAGTTTTAAATAAACTCTATACACAAAGTATTTAATTTAGAAAAGATTAAAAACACTTGTCAAAGTAAAAGATTATTCTTACCTTTGCGCCGCTTTAAGTTCATCGTGTGATATACCACATCGTGTGATGGTGAATTAAGCAATAGATACACTTAATTTAGAGTAACACAAAAAAATTAAAAACAATGAAATCAATTGAAATCAAAGGTTCTTTAAGAACTGAAACAGGTAAAAAAGCTACTCACAGCTTGCGTAAAGAAAATGGTGTACCATGTGCATTGTATGGTATCCAGAAAGACGAAAACGGCAAACCAGTTGCAACTCACTTCACTGTAACAGTAGAAGGTTTGCGTAAATTGGTATACACACCTCATATCTATGTAGTAGATTTGAACATTGATGGCAAAGTAGTAAATGCTATCATGAAAGATATCCAATTCCACCCTGTAACTGATGCTATTCTGCACGTTGATTTCTTGCAGATTGACGAAGCTAACCCAATCGTAATGGAAGTTCCTGTAAAATTGGAAGGTTTGGCTGAAGGTGTGAAAGCCGGTGGTAAATTGGCATTACAGATGCGTAAACTGAAAGTTAAAGCATTGTACAACGTAATTCCAGAACGTTTGGTTGTAGATGTAACAAGCTTAGGTTTGGGTAAGACTATCAAAGTTGGTGAATTGAACTACGAAGGTTTGCAGATTCTGAATGCAAAAGAAGCTGTAGTATGCGCAGTTAAATTGACTCGTGCTGCTCGTGGAGCTCAGGCTGCTGCAAATAAATAATCATTTTCAGTAACCTAAACCACAAAATCCCTTTCAATGAAATATTTGATTGTAGGACTGGGAAATATCGGTGAAGAATACCGAAATACCCGTCACAACATAGGATTTATGGTATTGGACGCCCTAGCTAAGGCGTCCAATATTGTTTTTAAGGACGGACGTTACGGAGCGACCTCTACCCTCTCCATAAAAGGAAGACAAATGCTCCTGCTCAAACCTTCCACATATATGAACCTAAGTGGAAATGCTGTAAGATATTGGATGCAACAAGAAAAAATTCCTTTGGAAAACGTATTGATTATTGTTGATGATTTAGCATTACCATTTGGAAGTTTACGTTTAAAAGGAAAAGGGAGCGATGCAGGTCATAACGGCTTAAAACATATAGCGGCGACATTAGGTACACAAAACTATGCCCGACTACGTTTTGGTATAGGCAATGATTTTCCAAAAGGAGGACAAATAGATTACGTATTGGGAAAATTTGGAGAAGAAGATATGAAACTCATGCCTGAACGTTTGGAAACTGCAGGAGAAATAATAAAAAGCTTCTGTCTGGCCGGATTAAACATCACCATGAATCAATACAATAATAAATAAACGAGCATTATGCCTGAAGCAAGAATAGATAAGTGGATGTGGGCTGCCCGAATCTTTAAAACCCGCACCATTGCAGCTGAAGCTTGCAAAAAAGGAAGAATCTATATTAATGGTGCCCAAGCAAAACCGGCTCGCATGATTAAACCTGGAGATACCATACAGGTAAAAAAACCGCCTATCACCTATTCATTCAAAGTTATACAAGCAATAGAAAAGCGTGTTGGAGCAAAGCTTGTTCCTGAAATTATGGAAAACGTAACAACTCCAGACCAGTACGAACTGCTAGAGATGAGTAAAATAAGTGGCTTTGTCAATCGTGCCAAAGGTACAGGAAGGCCCACCAAAAAAGATCGTCGAGATTTAGATGAGTTTTTCACTCCCGAATATATAGACGATTTTGACTTTGATTTTGATGATAACGAAGAATAAAGTCCAAATAAAAACAGAAAGAGACTAAATGTATTTCATTTAGCCTCTTTCTGTTTTTCCAGTTTATATTTTATCAGCTTTCTATTCTTTTTCTTTCTCTTCCTCAAGATTATTCTTTGAAGCCCAAATAGCCTTCCTGATTTCTTCCAATTCATAAGGATCGGTAGAGATCAATGGAATTGTCTCCCCCCAACCAATGCGAAGGCGCAAAGCATATTGAGTTTTCATCCGTATAGCCACTATAAGCATAATTAAGCCACACAGAAAGAAAAACAAAGCGACTCCCATGGATCCTCCCACCATCAAAAGGCCAAAGAAAAAAGATAATACTCCGAACGTAATAGGATATCTCCGATAATTAGCACGCTTTGAAACATAAACTGCATTTACGTCAGATAGCTTATAGCGCGAACTATTTAATATAAACTCTTTTGATGTAACTTTTACGCCATCTTTATCATAATATAAGTCCGCTCTTACCATGTTTTCTTAATTAGATTTTTCCTGCCATTAATTTTTTATTGTGTGAATTTGCAGCAATTGCAGCCCAAATAACACCAATAGGAATAGTAAGAATCAAGCCAAATCCAAAGGTCAAAAGTCCGACGATTAGATTTACAATAATCATTACAATAGCTCCTAATACTGTAGAATAAAACATACCCAATGGGCCAAAGAATAAAGATAAAGCAATTGCAATACCTACACTTTTAGGAGACTTTGTTACTACTACGTTTACATTTTGATTTTCAGTTGCCATAATACAGTCTGTTAAAGGTTAAACAAATCCGTTAATAAATATTACAATCGCAAAGGTATAAAACCTTTTTTAATATACAATTTTTTTTACATCTATTTTCCGTTTCAGTCCAAAGAACTTCATTTCACCTCAGCCATCACCAAACGTTGCAAATCACTCTTTTCTCCGACAATCCAAATAATATCCCCTACTTCCAAATGCCGATTGACATTCGGAGAACAAAGTTGCTTATCGTTTTCCGATTCTATCCCCACAACCATACAACGGTATTCGTTACGTATACCACTTTCTTTAATTGTATGACCTGCAATAGGCGAAACTTCAGGAATCTTAAACTGCTTCAACACCATTTCGTGCTGTTCAGCATCTTCATAACCCAATGCATCAGAAACCTGCCCTACATAATGAGCAAAAACAGATAACTGTTCATCCGTACCGATAACCTGTAAAGTATCTCCAGGGAAAATACGAATTCTTCCTCCTGGAATATTTATCCGATGAGTTCCTCGAATAATCGATGCGACATGCACATTATATTTCTGCCCCAAGTCCAATTCCTGTAATGTCTTACCAGCCCACAAAGAATCAGCAGGTACAGAAAAATCTGATAAGTGCAAGTTTCTATCTAATAACCCACTTTCATATTCAGGACGTTTTTCTCCAATATATTCTTTATGAATATCTTTTGAACGCAAATTCTGTACGAAAGTACGCTCAAGACCAATAGATCTCTTTTTCAAGAAACGAGAGAAAACCATTCCAACCACCAACAAAACCGCAATACCTACCATCAAAGCAGCAGATGCTCTAAACAAGAATTCAATGATATATACCACAAAGCCTGTAGCAATTACTACCCGAAGCAATATTACAGCTATCAACGGAGCATGATTAAAGCGACTATCCGACCACAAAGCCTTAAATTCAATCGAACGATTTTTCTTCATGATCAAAGCACGCAAGAAAGGAGCAATTGCAGATATCGTCACCACAGCCCCTAATAAACGTCCCCAAAAATCACCTAAAGCCGAAACGATTAAAGGTACCACCAAATGCAAACACAATCCCATAATCGCCACAGACAACACCGAATAAATCAAAACAATACGCATGATTGCAACCAATAATTTCTTCCAGTTATTTTCATGCTGTACGGTCTGCGAACCAGTAGAATACCTCTCCAAAAAGGTCCGGACTCCTTCTGGCATTGTACGATCCACCCAATTATAGGCAGGAACAGCCAAACGTATCATATAAGGAGTAAGAAAAGTCGTAATAACCGATACTGCCACTACTATAGGATATAGAAAATGACTGGTTACATTCAAGCTAACCCCTAAAGAGGCAATAATAAATGCAAATTCACCGATCTGGGTTAAACTGAAACCACACTGCATGGCAGTTTTCAAAGACTGCCCGGAAAGCAACACTCCCATTGTTCCAAAGACAGCCTGCCCTAATAAGATCGCTAATACTATCACCACAATAGGTACAATATACTCGACCACCATATGAGGATCAACCATCATTCCCACCGATACAAAAAAGATAGCCCCAAACAAATCTTTGACAGGCGCCACTAATTTTTCTATATGCTCAGATTCTATTGTTTCAGCAAGAATAGAACCCATTATAAAAGCCCCAAAAGCAGGTGAGAAACCCACCTTAGACGCAAATACAACCATTCCAAAGCAAAGAGCAAGTGCTACAATCAGTAAAGTTTCATCACTCATCAGCTGGCGAACTTTTTTCAAAAAGAGTGGTATCAAATAAATACCTACCACAAACCATAATATCAAAAAGAAAACCAACTTGACAAGACTACCTACCATTTCTCCCCCTTCAAAATTCTGGCTCACCGCCATTGTCGAAAGCATTACCATCAGTACGATAGCCAATATATCTTCCAAAATCAAGATACTCAACACTAATCCAGCAAACCTCTGTTGACGCAAACCTAAATCATCAAAAGCTTTATAAATAATGGTAGTAGACGACATGGCCAGCATTCCTCCCAAATAAATACAGTCCATACGTTTCCAGTCAAAAGCCCAGCCCACACAAATTCCTACAGCAATCATACACAAAATAATGGTACATGCAGAAATCACAACCGAACCTCCCATCTTCATCATTTTCTTAAAGCTGAATTCCAATCCCAATGCAAACAGGAGGAAGATAACTCCAATATCCGACCAAGTCTGAATATTGGCAGTATCCGTTACCGAAGGAGTCAGTGAAAAATGCGGACTGGCTATAAATCCAGCAACAATATACCCTAACACTAATGGCTGTTTCAGTTTTTTAAAAACAAGAGTCATCAAACCGGCACACATCAGAATCAGTGCCAGGTCACTAATCAATGGAGCTAAATGCGACATGATACACACAAATTATAATACTATACAAAAATAGCGAATTAATTTAATAATGAGTATGCCATGGCAAAAAGTAGCCTTATTTAGAGGTACTTTGCAAAAACTTTTTTAATTTTGTAACCAAATTGAGTTAATATATCAACAAATGAACGTATTAGAACTAAGTGAACAGGAGATTATCAGACGTAACAGTCTGAATGAAATGAGAGCGATGGGCATCGATCCGTACCCTGCAGCAGAGTATGTAACCAATGCATTCTCTACCGATATAAAAGCAGAATTCAAAGAGGACGAAGCAGAACCTCGCAAGGTTTCGGTAGCAGGTCGTATCATGTCGCGCCGTGTAATGGGTAAGGCTTCTTTCATTGAGTTACAAGACTCTAAAGGTCGTATTCAGGTATATATCACCCGCGATGATATTTGTCCGGATGAAAACAAAGATTTATACAACGTAGTATTCAAGCGTCTGCTCGACTTAGGAGACTTCGTAGGTATTGAAGGATTTGTATTCCGCACACAGATGGGAGAAATTTCCATCCATGCTCAAAAGTTGACAGTATTATCAAAATCAATCAAACCACTTCCAATTGTAAAATACAAAGATGGAGTGGCATACGATAAATTCGAAGATCCGGAATTACGTTACCGTCAACGTTATGTAGACCTAGTTGTAAACGATGGTGTAAAAGATATCTTCTTGAAACGCAACAAAGTATACAACTCAATGCGCGAATACTTCAACTCTAAAGGTTATATTGAAGTAGAAACTCCTATCCTGCAGTCTATTGCCGGAGGAGCTGCAGCACGTCCGTTTATTACTCATCACAATGCATTGGATATTCCTTTGTATATGCGTATTGCCAGCGAATTGTACCTGAAGCGTCTGATCGTAGGTGGATTTGAAGGTGTATACGAAATCGGAAAGAACTTCCGAAACGAAGGTATGGACCGCACACACAATCCAGAGTTTACTTGTATGGAAATCTATGTAGCCTACAAAGACTACAACTGGATGATGACCTTTACAGAAAATATGATTGAGAAAATCTGTATGGACGTAAACGGTACCACAGAAGTACAGGTCGGCGAACATCTGATCAACTTCAAGGCTCCGTTCAAACGTGTTACCATGCTGGATTCTATCAAAGAATTTACCGGATATGATTTGACTGGCATGAGCGAAGAACAGATTCGTGAAGTATGTCAGAAACTGAATATGGAAATCGATGACACAATGGGTAAAGGCAAGTTGATTGATGAAATCTTCGGCGAATTCTGCGAAGGCAACTACATCCAGCCTACTTTCATCACCGATTATCCGATTGAAATGTCACCGCTGACCAAACGTCACCGCAACAATCCGGAACTGACCGAACGTTTTGAGCTGATGGTAAACGGAAAAGAATTGTGTAACGCATACTCTGAGTTGAACGACCCAATCGACCAGCTTGAACGCTTTGAAGAACAGATGCGCTTAAGCGAAAAGGGTGATGATGAAGCAATGATCATCGACAAAGACTTCGTACGTGCATTGGAATATGGTATGCCTCCTACTTCTGGTATGGGTATCGGTATGGACCGTCTGGTTATGCTTATGACAGGCCAAAGCACTATTCAGGAAGTATTGTTCTTCCCACAGATGCGTCCGGAAAAGGTAATTCCGAAAGATGCACCAGCTAAATTCATCGAATTGGGTATTGCAGAAGACTGGGTACCTGTTATTCAGAAAGCCGGATACAATCTTGTTTCCGACATGAAAGACGTAAATCCACAGAAATTACACCAAGACATTTGCGGTGTAAATAAGAAATACAAATTAGAACTGACTAATCCAACTGTGGACGAAGTAGCAAGCTGGATACAAAAGATTCAATAAATGAAAAAGAAGAATGAGGAATGAAGAGCCATGGAACAACTTTTACCTATTCTTCATTCTTCGTTCTTCATTCTTCATTATAACAATATAATATGAAATTACCCGGTAAAATAGCAATTATGGGGGGAGGAAGCTGGGCTACGGCAATTGCCAAAATCATACTGGCCCAAGCTGAATCAATCAACTGGTATATGCGCCGAGACGACCGCATTGAAGAGTTCAAGCGCCTCGGACATAACCCAGCCTACCTGACGAGTGTGCGTTTTGATACCAAACGCATCAATTTCTCATCGGATATCAATAAAGTAGTTCGCGAATCGGATACACTGATATTTGTGACTCCTTCTCCATATCTGAAGACCCACCTCAAAAAGCTAAAAACTAAAATCAAGGATAAGTTCATTGTTACAGCCATTAAAGGTATCGTTCCTGACGAGAATCTGATTATCTCCGATTACTTTCACAAAGTATACGATGTACCTGAAGATAACATTGCTGTATTGGCAGGTCCTTGCCATGCAGAAGAGGTCGCATTAGAACGATTATCCTATCTCACTGTAGGGTGCAAAGACATAGAAAAGGCTAAACTCTTTGCACGACAACTTGCAGGACACTACATCAAAACTTCCGTCAATACAGATGTAACAGGTATCGAATATGCTTCTGTATTGAAAAATGTTTATGCCATAGCTGCCGGTATATGCAGTGGCTTAAAATACGGTGACAACTTCCAGGCAGTACTGGTTTCGAACGCTTTACAAGAAATGAACCGTTTTCTGGATACAGTTCACCCCATCAACCGCTGCACCAACGACTCGGCATATTTAGGCGACTTATTGGTCACTTCTTATTCCAACTTCAGCCGTAACCGAGTATTCGGTACCATGATTGGTAAAGGATATTCAGTAAAAAGCGCACAAATAGAAATGGAAATGATTGCCGAAGGATACTACGGCACTAAATGTATTAAGGAAATCAACAAGCACTTGCATGTTAATATGCCCATTGTAGATGCGGTATATAATATCCTGTATGAGCGAATCTCACCTATGATTGAAATTAAACTACTAACTGATTCATTCAGATAAACATAGATCGTTATGGAAAATATTAAACTGAACATCGAAAAAACGTTAGATTTCATATCTAAAGATAAGCTAACAACTTATGAGTCTAAAGTAAAGACTTATATGGATACATTGGAACAGGGAACCGGACTGGGTAACGATTTTCTGGGTTGGTTACATTTACCTTCTTCTATCACTCCAGAACATCTTGCCGACTTGAAAGCTACAGCACAAGTACTGCGCGACAACTGCGACGTAGTCGTAGTAGCTGGTATCGGAGGCAGTTACCTGGGAGCACGTGCGGTAATAGAAGCGATGTCGAACAGTTTTGCATGGCTGCAAGAAAAGAAAGCAGGCGAACCGACTATCCTTTTCGCAGGTCACAACATCGGCGAAGACTATCTGTTCGAACTAACCTCTTTCCTGAAAGACAAAAAATTTGGTGTAATCAATATTTCCAAATCAGGTACTACAACCGAAACCGCTTTGGCATTCCGTCTGCTTAAAAAACAGTGCGAAGAACAACGCGGAAAAGAAATGGCACGTAAAGTAATCGTAGCCGTAACAGACGCAAAGAAAGGAGCTGCCCGCATCACTGCTGATAAAGAAGGATACAAATCATTCATTATTCCAGATAATGTAGGTGGACGTTTCTCTGTTCTCACTCCGGTGGGTCTGCTTCCCATCGCTGTAGCAGGTCTCGATATCGAACAGCTGGTAGCCGGTGCACGCAAAATGGAAGAAGTTTGCGCAAACCCGAACATGGAAGAAAATCCGGCTGCTCTGTATGCAGCTACACGCAACGAACTTTATCAGAACGGAAAGAAGATAGAAATTCTGGTAAACTTCCAGCCTAAATTGCATTACTTCATGGAATGGTGGAAACAATTGTATGGAGAATCTGAAGGAAAAGACCACAAAGGTATCTATCCAAGCTCTGTAGACTTCTCAACAGACCTTCACTCTATGGGACAATGGATTCAAGAAGGAGAACGCACAATCTTCGAAACTGTGGTTTCGGTAGAAACTCCTAACCATGAACTGCACGTACCGGCAGATGATGAAAACCTCGACGGTTTGAACTTCCTGGCAGGAAAACGTGTTGATGAAGTAAACAAGATGGCTGAACTGGGAACACAGTTGGCACATGTAGACGGAGGTGTACCCAACTTGCGTGTCAGTGTTCCTGTACTGAACGAATACTACTTGGGACAACTGATCTACTTCTTCGAAAAAGCTTGCGGCATCAGCGGATATCTGCTTGAAATTAACCCGTTCAACCAGCCGGGAGTAGAAGCATACAAGAAAAATATGTTTGCACTGCTCAACAAACCTGGATACGAAGAAGCATCCAAAGCTATTCGGGCACGTTTAAACAAATAAAAGATTAATACATAGTAAAGAATGGAGATAGAGGAGAAATCTTTCATCACAAGATTCCTCAATCTTCATTCTTTATTTTTACCATCCAATCTACACTATTTACCAAATGTTTCAAGAAGCTATAAACCAGTATCTCCAAAAACATCAATACGAATCTATCAAGCTAAAAGCTGTTTTGTTTGATATGGACGGTGTGTTGTTCGACTCAATGAAGAACCATGCAGCCGCATGGCATGAGGCCATGAAGCAATACGGCATGCACCTGAGTTACGAAGAAGCCTATATGCACGAAGGAAGAACCGGAGCCTCCACTATCAACATTGTCAGTACCCGACAGAGAAACCGGGAAGCTACAGAAGAAGAAATCAAGGAAATCTACCATACAAAAAGTGAATTATTCAATGCACTTCCCAAAGCCGTACGAATGCCGGGAGCACTGGAAGTATTGAACAAAGTCAAAGGTTGCGGACTCATTCCAATGGTAGTAACCGGGTCCGGACAAACATCTTTATTAGACAGACTGAACCGTAACTTTCCGGATATATTCAAGGCAGAACTGATGGTGACTGCTTTCGACGTAAAATACGGAAAGCCCAATCCGGAACCTTATCTGATGGCACTGAAAAAAGCAGGAATCGCTCCAAACGAGGCCATCGTGGTAGAAAATGCCCCACTGGGAGTACGAGCTGGAGTGGCCGCAGGAATATTTACAGTGGCCGTCAATACAGGACCACTTCCCGACTCTGCATTACTGGATGAAGGCGCCAACTGTCTTTTCCACTCCATGCCGGAATTCAACGACAACTGGGAGACTCTATTCCACGCGTTTCAGGGCTGAAAAGCCCTTTTTTTATGAAATAGCCCTTGCATAAGCAGGTATGCTCTATACCATCATGCAGAAACATATAAAAAGCAATACAACCGACGACGTCGGCTCTATAATCAACGCTGGCGATTCTACAGCCAACGGTACCGGTTATAGAGCCGACGTCGTCGATTATAAAATACGTACCATAACGATACGTAAATATCCTATTCCAAGACCCAATTACAGTATGTGTCCTATCAGTTTCGTTATTCTTTACCAATCAATGCCTGAATGGTGTGTCTTACCCGCTCTGCTGTTGTAACGGAGTGCATATACTCGTCTATCTCTCCATTACCTCCCATCGACAGAGCCGGATTTCTCAGTTTCATTTTACTCGCTTTGTTTTCACGGGCCGAAAAATGAAATTCTGCAGCTCCGGTTTTTTCGGCCAGCGACACAATATTAGACTCATTCACCCCACATCCCGGCATAATTACAATACGACCGTCTGCCTGCTTTACCAAGTCAGCCAACAAGCCGGCTCCTTCCATCGCAGTTTTTTGTTGACCGGAAGTCAAGATACGATCTACTTTCAATTCGATAAGCTGTTCCATTGCCTGAAACGGATCCTTCACATAATCGAAGGCACGGTGAAAAGTCACAGCCATTCCTTCCGAAACTTTCATCAGACGCTCTATAGCCGAAATATCCAATTCACCTTCCGGAGTAAGACATCCGAATACTACTCCATCCGCACCTAACTGTCGAGCCATCCGAATATCCTCTTCCATTATATCCAACTCCAACGGAGAGTATAGAAAATCTCCTCCACGAGGACGAATAATCACATGCAAACGGATGTCAATCATCTTTCTTGCTAACTTGATTTCACCATACGAAGGTGTAGTTCCTCCCTCTGGCATCGAAGCGCATAATTCCACACGATATGCTCCCCCTTGCTGTGCAGCCAGACAACTGGCTGCAGAATTGGCACAGATTTCAAAAGTATATTGTTTCATAACCATGATTTTAAACGTCGCACAATAAAAAAAAAGAGACTTCTTAAAAAGTCTCTTTACCCCTTTTCTATTGTACGCCCGTGGGGAGTCGAACCCCAATCGATGGAACCGGAATCCATTATTCTATCCATTGAACTACGGGCGCATTATTTTAATGCGACGGCAAATGTACAATTTATTAATGTTTTCTCCTAATATTGACTCAAGAAATTCTTCCTTATCCTTCTCCTTCATCTCCTGAAATATAATCAAAAGTATACCTTCAAAAAGTAAATCATAAACATTATGATATAATAATTTAAAAATAAATTGCATTTTAACAAAATAAACTTACCTTTGCAAACACAATAACTATTAAGAACAAATAATCATGAGCTATTTGATAAAACCAGCCAACTATAAGCCTCTACTCGACATGAAACAAACCGAGTTAGGTATTAAACAGATAAAAGAATTTTTCCAGCAGAACCTTTCTTCCGAATTACGCTTGCGAAGAGTAACAGCACCACTTTTTGTATTGAAAGGAATGGGAATCAACGATGACTTAAGCGGAACAGAACGTCCTGTATCATTCCCCGTCAAAGAACTGGGAGACCAACAGGCGGAAGTGGTACATTCATTAGCCAAATGGAAACGACTGACACTGGCCGATTATCACATCGAGCCGGGATACGGTATCTATACGGATATGAATGCTATCCGTGCCGACGAAGAACTGGGAAATCTTCATTCGCTTTACGTAGACCAATGGGACTGGGAACAGGTTATCACTCCCGAGCAACGTAACATTGATTTTTTGAAAGATATCGTCAGACGTATCTATGCAGCCATGCGACGTACAGAGTATATGGTTTGTGAAGCATATCCTCAGATCACTCCTTTTATGGCTCCCGAAGTACATTTCATACACGCAGAAGAACTGTTACAGATGTATCCGGACAAGTCTGCCAAAGAGAGAGAAGACCTGATTACCAAACAATACGGCTCGGTATTTATCATCGGCATAGGTGGAAATCTGAGCAACGGTAAACCGCATGACCTGCGTGCCCCCGACTACGACGACTGGTCTACTGTTGATACAAAAACAGGACTTCCGGGATTGAATGGTGACTTGCTGATATGGAATGAGGTACTGGGACGCGCCATCGAACTGTCTTCCATGGGTATCCGTGTAGATCAAATGGCTCTGACCAAACAACTCCAGATTGCCCATAAAGAAGAACGTGCCCAGCTTTATTTCCACAAGCGTTTACTGGAAGGCTCTCTTCCTCTTAGCATCGGAGGCGGTATCGGACAGTCACGCTTATGTATGCTATATCTCAAAAAAGCCCATATCGGTGAAATACAAGCCAGCATTTGGCCGGAAGAGATGCGGGAAGAATGCCAACGCTTGGGCATGAATCTTATTTAGTTGATAAATTCTCCCAAAATCACTACCTTTACCCGGACAAATAGAAAAACAACTATGAATGTACAAATAGAAGCTACATGGAAAGAGGTCTTGGCGCCAGAATTTGAGAAAGATTATTTCATTAAACTGACCGATTTTGTTCGCCATGAATACCAGACAACCGTAGTCTATCCTCCGGGAAAACTTATATTCAATGCATTTAATCTTTGCCCATATCCCAAGGTAAAGGTAGTGATAATAGGACAGGATCCTTACCACGGACCGGGACAGGCACACGGACTTTGCTTTTCGGTAAACGATGGCATAGCATTTCCTCCTTCTCTCCAGAACATCTTTAAAGAAATACAAGACGATTTGGGAACTCCGATACCGACAAGTGGAAATCTGACCCGCTGGGCAGAACAAGGGGTATTACTTCTGAATGCAACACTTACCGTACGCGCCCGTCAGGCCGGCTCTCACCAGCGCAAGGGATGGGAAGAGTTTACAGATGCTGCAATCCGGGCTTTGGCCGAAAACAGAGAACATCTGGTATTCATCTTATGGGGGGCTTACGCACAGAAGAAAGGAGCTTTTATCGACCGTAACAAGCATTTGGTGCTGACTTCTGTTCACCCCTCTCCTCTGTCTGCTTACAATGGGTTCTTCGGGAACAAACATTTCAGCCGTACCAACGAATATCTTGTTCAGCACGGAGAACAGCCTATCCAATGGTGATTTCCACATCATATAAAAAGGATTCCGCCTTACACCCTGTTGATACAGTATGTAAGGCGGAATTCTTTTTATATCATTACCGAGAAATACTTAATACCAGGTAACGGCTTCACTTGAGTTACTACGCTGATCCCATTTCAATGCATCGGTCAGCATATTCGAATTGGCACGTATAGAGAAATTGTATGATGTATACGGACCAAATATCAAGCCACAACTCATGGTAAAACAGTGCAAGTCGCGGGTTATGTTCATCGTTGTATACGAAAGTTCCTTCTGCGTAAAATCATAACCAGTAGCGTAGGTCATATTCCAACGGCTTCCCAGCTTCAAGTTACCCGATACATTCAAAGAATGAGTGAGCGAATAAGGGTAACGCATCGTCTTAATATTAATCTGCTTACTACGGTCTTCACGAATGCTATAACTGTAACTTAAACTTACGCTCCATGGAAGTTTGAAGGCCAGATAACCGTCAGGGTCAAGAGTAGCCTGTTCGGTCTTTCTCATGTTAGACCCATTATTGGTCTTTTCTTCGGTATCCTCTTCTTCATCTTCATCCTCCTCGTCACCATTCTTTTTCTTATCTTTCTCTTCCTCTCCCTTTCCGAACAGTTTCTTAAATGTATCATTGTTCAATGTATACGAGAATGAACCACTATACCCTTGGAAACGTCCGAAACGGCCATACGACCATTCTGTACGGTCGCTTTCTACCACATTTCCGTTTTCATCGAACTTATAAGCATAAGTGGCGAAGCTTGCATTCATATTAAAGGTATAATTCTTGGTCAGCTTCAAACGGACATTCATGCTTAAATCGCTCCAACGTTTCCGGGCAATATCATAAGACAAACTACCGCTCAACTGGTCAATCAAACTGATTTTCTTATAGCCGGTAGTATCTTTATCCGATTTCATCTTCATTTCGATGTTGTTATCCAACGAGAAACTGATGTTTTGCGATACACCTTTCATGGTAGGATAACTGTAAGCAGCTCCTTCGTACGGAGAATACTCCTGCATACGCACCTCACCGTTTTCATCGGTATAGGTATAACTGTCGTAATAACCAAACTTTGCCTTACTGAAGTCCGGAGTATAAGCATAGCTTACAGAAGGAGTGATGACATGACGGATCTGTATTTCCTTTTTCTTCATGAACAAAGGCTTATACATACCATACAACTTCGTATTCATAGACAAAGACAAATTATAATCGTACACACGATTAAATCCATTAATGGTATCTCGTACTACTTCACGCGTATCCTGATCATAGCTTTGCTTTACCTTTCTCAAATACCAGCGTTCGGTGTAATTGAATGAAGGCGTGATATTGATATACTTAAACAAGTTGAACGTTGCCTGTACAGGGATATAATGCTTCATACCGTTATCCCACTTAGACAAAGGAGTCTTGAACAACAGATTATCTTTTGTATTCACACTGTTCGTCAACGATCCTGTATACTGCAATGAGATTTTCTCATACCAGCGGCCACCCATCGAATTCTTTCTCTTAAACGGATAGATACGGTTCAAGGAGATATTCAAATCCGGAAGGGTCATTGTCAACGATGAATCCCGGGTATTCTGGGTAATATTGAAGGTACTCGAAATATTCAGACCAATCTCAGGAAAAGTTCTTGAGTAACTTACACTGGAGGCCTTGGTATTATTCGAATAACTGTTGGCATTATAAATTGAATTCAAGCTGGAACGGTCGTAACTACTGGTCGAAAAATTGACACTGGCAGAGAATGTACTGTTCGGGTTGGCCTTGGCATCCTGACGATGACTCCACTGAATACGGAAGTCTTTCGACACACTGTAATCCGGCATATTCTTCTCTCCCAACTTGGTAACCAAATAGCTGGCATTGAAATAGCCACTGTATTTATAGCGTTTATTATAGGTCGATGCAGCCGAAAGTCCCCAAGAGCCTTTCGTAAAGATTTCTCCCAAAACCTTCAAATCCATCTGATCGCTGATAGCAAAATAGTATCCACCATCGCGCAAATAGAAACCACGACTCATTTCATCTCCATAAGTCGGCATGATAAATCCCGATGAATAACTACTGCTGAAAGGGAAAAATCCGAATGGGATGGCCAACGGAAGAGGTACATCCTCTACTACCAACTGAGCAGGACCAAAGACAACGTCTTTCTTGGGACGGACTTTCGCCATAGACAGTTTCAAATAAAAATGCGGATGATCCGGATTGTCGCAAGTGGTATATTTACCATGACGCATGTAAATATCGTCATTGGGGCCTTTCTTGGCATCTTCACTGGTCACATAACCTTCACCCTGTTGCGTCACAATGCTGTTGATAAACCCTTTCTTCGTCTTGAAGTTATAACGCATGGTCTTAGACTCATACGGTGTTTCCCCATCCTTGAAAACAGGTGTTCCCTGTTCTACTCCTGTAGTATCGGCTACTCCTCGTGCATATACCGTACTGCTGTCCATGTTCATTGTAATCAGGGCAGAAGTCAGTTCTATATTCTGATAGTTTACCTTTCCATTTCCAAACAGGTGCGCAAACCCTCCTTTGGTAAAAACAATAGAATCGGATGCTTCGTAAATAACCGGAGCATCAATCGGCTGTTTCTTGGGCGTAGTATCCTTTGCCAGTGTATCCACTGCCAATGTATCCATTTGCAACGAATCAAAAAGCAAAGAGTCTTTTTGCAAAGATTTATCCACACGTATCCCTACCGCCTGTGAATCAAGAGATGTTTCTGTTTTTTCCTTTCGATGTTTTCTGCCCTTTACACGCTGAGCCTCAGCATAAAAAGCAAACAGAAAACCTGCCAGAAATAATGATATTAATAGATATGTTGTTTTTTTAAACGACGTCATTCATTCATTTTTTACGCAATGCGGTACAAAAGTAAACATTATCCTCTAAATAAATGCGAAACACGCTGTTTTTAATGTATTTTAGTTACAAAAACAGCTTACACCACTCATCAAAACGTTTGCCGCCTTCTTCTCCAAAACGAGCCACACTCTTCCGTGCCTTTTCTATTGATTTTTCCTTATCCAATTTAGTTTTTGAAAAGAACTTATCTGCAAAGCATATAATTTGTTCTTCCAGGCTTACCGGCAACATCTCGCGATGTGGAATAGGCAACTCCTGTTCTATGATATTCTGCAAAGAGATTCCTGCTCCAGTATGACGTTCGCATACTAAGGCATGACGGGGAAAACCTTCGGCTGCCACCAACTCTGCTCCCAAATATCCATGACAAATATAAGGATGTGTTCCGTAACAACCGATACCCGAAGCATCTGTAAGAAAGATACCGATATCGTGTAACATGGCAGCTTCTTCAATAAAAGACAAGTCTAACTGCAATTCCGGATGATTACGAGCCATAGCCAGTGCCTTGTCTGCCACCGAACGGCTATGTACCAACAAAATATGTTTCAACTCATTATCAACCGGGTAGTATTTATCAATCAAAGCCAAAGGATTCATTTTTTCTTGGTTTAGTTTTTATTATCTTTGTACAAAACTACTAAAAATAATCGGTTTACCATGAAATATAAGCTGCTATTCATTAACCTGTTCTTCTTTCTTTGTCTTTCATGTACTCCGGTATGGGGCCAAGTACGTTGCGGAGCTGACCGTACAGAGCTGACATTGCCTCTGCTGAGAGATAAACAAATTGCCTTAATTGTCAATCAGACTTCTATTACGACAAACGGTATCCATTTACTGGACACATTACTCCAATCGGGTATACATGTCACTAAAATATTTGCACCTGAACATGGATTCAGAGGAACAGCTGACGCGGGAGAAGTTATCAAGAACGGCACTGATTTGAAAACCGGCTTGCCTATTGTATCATTGTATGGAAAAAACAAGAAGCCACAACCCGAACAACTGAAAGGTATTGATGCCGTGGTATTCGACATTCAAGATGTTGGCGCCCGATTCTACACTTACATCAGTACATTATATTATGTGATGCAGGCTTGTGCAGAAAATGATAAAGAACTTGTAGTTCTAGACCGCCCCAATCCATGTGATTATGTAGATGGACCTGCACTGAAACCTGCCTATAAAAGTTTTGTAGGGATGCTTCCCATTCCGGTCTTGCATGGCTGCACAATGGGAGAAATGGCACAAATGATAAATGGAGAAAAATGGCTGGGCAACGGACTACACTGCAATCTGACTATCGTACCGGTAGAAGGATGGCAGCATGGAGAAGCCTATTCACTGCCCGTGAAACCTTCTCCCAATCTTCCCAACGATCAGGCTATTGCTCTCTACCCATCGCTCTGCCCGTTCGAAGGAACCTCTGTCAGTGTAGGAAGAGGAACTCTTCATCCTTTTCAGGTATTGGGTACACCCCTTCTTTCTCTCTCAGACTCCTGCTTTCGCTTCATGCCACGTGCATTAGAGGGATTCGATAAGAATCCGCTACACAAAGACCAATATTGCTATGGCGACAACTTGCAACACGTCGCTCCTCCCCAAGGATTATCGCTTCAATATGTAATAAACTGGTATCAGAAATACAAACAGCAACACAAAGAAAATGAATTCTTCACCCGCCCCCGATGGTTCGACTTACTGATGGGAACCGATCTGGTACGTAAAGGGATTATACAAGGAAAAACAGAAGCCGAAATTCGAATTGCCTGGCAAAAAGAATTAAAAGAATACTGCAAGAAACGGGTCTTGTATCTACTATATACAGAACTATAAAACAACAAAGAAGCCGATATTATTCATACGAATAACATCGGCTTCTATATATTACACTATCCTTACAGCAGACAGTGCAAATCATGAAATAGAAAATGTTTATCTTTTTTTCATCTTCTGCATCATACCTGCCATTTTGCTACCAGTTACCATCTTCATCATCTTACGAGTAGAATCGAATTGCTTGAGCAAACGATTTACTTCCTGAATGCTGGTACCACTACCTTTGGCAATACGAGTACGACGACTTCCGTTCAAAATTTCCGGATGGGTACGTTCTTCCGGAGTCATTGAGTAGATAATTGCTTCGATACTCTTGAATGCATTATCATCGATATCAATATCTTTAATAGCTTTTCCTACACCCGGAATCATGGATGCCAATTCTTTCAGGTTACCCATCTTCTTGATCTGGTGAATCTGAGTAAGGAAGTCATTGAAGTCGAACTGATTCTTCTGGATCTTCTTCTGCAGGCGTTTTGCTTCTTCCTCATCGTATTGTTCCTGTGCACGTTCTACCAGTGAAACAATATCACCCATACCCAGAATACGGTCTGCCATACGTGCAGGGTGGAACTGGTCAACAGCATCCAGCTTTTCGCCAGTACCCACAAACTTGATAGGCTTGTTTACAACTGTACGGATAGACAAGGCAGCACCACCACGAGTATCACCATCAAGTTTGGTCAATACCACACCATTGAAATCGAGACGTTCGTTGAATTCACGTGCTGTATTTACGGCATCCTGACCGGTCATGGCATCTACCACAAACAAGGTTTCATCCGGATTGATGGCTTTCTTGATTGCTTCGATTTCGTTCATCATCTGCTCATCGATAGCCAGACGACCGGCTGTATCGACAATCACCAAGTCATAACCTTTTGCCTTTGCTTCCTGAATGGCATTCAGTGCAATCTGTACAGGATCTTTGCTGTCCAACTCGCTATATACAGGCACTTCAATCTGCTGTCCAAGTACCTTCAACTGTTCGATAGCAGCAGGACGATATACGTCGCAGGCTACCAGCAACGGCTTGCGGTTCTTCTTCGCCTTCAACATACGGGCCAACTTTCCTGAGAAAGTGGTCTTACCAGATCCCTGAAGACCAGACATCAAGATAATGGCCGGACGGTTTTTCAGTTCAATTTCGGCAGTTTCACCACCCATCAACTGAGTCAACTCGTCGTGTACGATTTTGACCATCAACTGGCTGGGTTTAACGGCTGTCAGCACGTTCTGTCCCAATGCCTTTTCTTTTACTGTATCTGTAAAGTTTTTTGCTACTTTATAGTTCACATCGGCATCCAACAATGCACGACGTACATCTTTCAAGGTTTCGGCTACATTGATTTCGGTAATCTTACCCTCACCTTTCAAAATCTTAAACGACCGTTCCAGTCTTTCACTTAAATTGTCGAACATATCTCTTATTTATCTTAATTTCTTCTTTTACAACGAGGTGCAAAATTACAAAAAAATCATTATACTCAAATCTTTTTATTCTGCCATTTTGCTTTTTTCAGATAAATGATGCTACCTGCCAGCATCAGAGTATAATAAATCAGCTCGGTAGTAAAGCAAACATCTACAGGAGCCTTCCATACCATTCCTACTACTACAATATACAAGGCATAAAACACCTGCACAAAGACTTCCAAAATCAAAGCGGCCTGTGTATTACCCGTACCGGATATTCCATTAAAATAGACATTAGCCATCGAAGATATCAACATAGCTCCGCAAACCACATACAAAGCCGACACCGATTCCCGCAGCAAAGCTTCTTCATTAGTATAGACCGACAAGATTACCTGCGGAAAGAGTACACAAAGCGCTACACATCCTATCATTATAAGGAATGACATTCTGGAAATCTTATGCAACAAACGGATAACCAAAGAAGCTCCACCCGAACCAATCAGATTACTTACCAATGTATTGGCTGTAGTAGAAAGAGCCTGTACCGGAATAAGTAATACAATGTATACGCTACGTACAATATTGGCAATAGCCAACTGACGTTGCCCCAAACGTTCGAGTGCCATGAAAAATACAAACCAGATGGCCATCGCTAAAAAATACTGTACCATCGTAAAGCAGGAAATACGTAGAATACGCATGACCATAGCCGGTTCAAAGCGGCCGAAACGATTTAAACCATATTTCTTACGATCTACCTTACAATAGGTATAAATAAAGAAAAACAGCATAGAAGAAGCTTCCGCTATAACAGAAGCCAAAGCCGCTCCACGTACTCCCATCTCCGGAAATCCCCAAGCACCAAAGACCAGTACATAATCTAAGAACACATTAATTACAGCCATTACAATGGCATTCATTGTCAATACTTTGGTCTGAGTAATGCCGATATACAAGGCACGAAACATTACGTTGACAAAAGCAAACAAGAATCCCCATATACGCCAGGTAAAAAACTCGTATGTGGCATGAAAAATATCGTCCGAAGTAATCAGCATGCGCACCAAAGAAGCTGCAGACAAATACATGACTCCCAATAATACCACTGCCATTACAAAACTAAAGACAGTTCCCTGCCACATCACCGGTCCAACAGAGCGGTAATTACCTTCACCATTGCGTCGGGCTATCAGAATCTGAGAACCTACACTAAAACCAAACGCGACTGTATAAATACAAATATACAGTAATCCTCCCATCGCAGCAGCTCCTAAGGCTACTTCACCTACATGGCCTAAGAAAGCCGTATCGGTTACATTTATCACGTTCTGTGCCAAAAGTCCGAGAAAAATCGGATAGGTCACATTCCAGATTTCTTTATTGGTATACATCATGTACAAATGATTTAAATGGCGGTAAGATTGCACAAAGATACGGTTTTTATGCGTATTTATCATCAAAAGGAACAAAAGAGATAGATTGATATAAGAGGCCTCATTCTTGAAAATCCGAAAATGTTCACCATACTCCATTGCCTTTAAATATTCAAACAATTTCTTTCTTATTTTTGTCAAGCAATGTTTATCCATCCATTCCATCTCCTAGCGAGAACAACAAATTAATTTCAATAAAAACTATTTCAAATAATATTATCAAGCAGTATCATCTACACATAAATTTTGTTAATGTGCAATTTTATCCTATCTTTGCGCCGAATTTTTACTAAATACCGAACAAATGAGAAAAAAACTACTTATTAGCGCAGCTGCACTAATTGTTTCAATTCCAACTTTTGCAGGGGATTATCTGACAAATACGAATCAACATGCTGCCTTTCTGCGTATGGTAGCACGCGGTGCTTCTATCGATGTAGACGGAGTATACAGCAATCCAGCCGGTCTGGCTTTTCTTGAAAGAGACGGGTTTCACCTTTCTCTGACTGGACAGAGTGCCTATCAGACACGCGGTATTCATGCTAACTACACCACATTCAAAGGCGTCAGCAATGGCAAGCCTGAACTGATGAATGCAAACGAATATTATGAAGGTACAGCATCAGCACCTTTCATACCTTCATTTCAGGGATTATATAAAAAAGGAGACTGGACAATCTCTGCAGGATTTGCGATCACAGGTGGAGGTGGTAAAGCCTCATTCGATAACGGTCTTCCTATGTTCAACTCACTCGTAAAGGCAGGTATTTTCCAGCAATCTGTTGCTGCCGGTCAGCCTATTGGAGCAGAAATGGTTACAATCAACAGTGCTCTTGACGGTACACAATATATCTATGGTGCACAGTTGGGTATTTCCTATAAAATAAACGACTGGCTGTCTGCATACGTAGGAGGACGAATGAACTATGTGAAGAGTAGCTATGAAGGATACCTTAAAGCAAACCTTATCAAGGAACTTGGAGGAGCAGAGCTGATGACTATGGACTTGGACTGCCAGCAAAGCGGATGGGGTGTTACTCCGATATTGGGTATAGATGCTAAGCTTGGCAAACTGAATTTGGCAGCAAAATACGAATTCAAGACGAATCTGAATATAGAAAACAAAACAAATACGCTGAATGTTCCAGCCGGAATTCCTGATGAAGTAATCAAGCCTTATGCCGATGGTGAACAAACTCCCAGTGATATTCCTTCGTTCCTGAGTGTAGCAGCACAATACGAAATTCTGCCTACTCTGCGTGCTTCTGTAGAGTATCACTTTTTCGATGACAAACATGCAGGTATGCTGAACAACCGCCAAAAAACTCTTAAGCACGGTACACATGAATACCTTGCCGGTGTAGAATGGGATGTTATCAAAAGACTTACCGTCAGCGGTGGTTTCCAAAAGACAAACTACGGATTGAGTGATGACTTCCAGACAGATACAAGCTTCTATTGCGACTCTTATTCTATCGGATTCGGTGCAAGAGTACACTTTACTCAATCACTCAACATGGATATAGCTTACTTCTGGACCAACTACAGTGACTATACTAAATCTACAGACAACTACAACGGAACAAAAGTTCCAGGAACCGATACTTACAGCCGTACCAACAAAGTATTCGGCTTAAGTTTAAACTATATGTTCTGATTCCAGACACACATCACAAACATCAATAAAAAAAGCTGTTCCCTCAAAAGGAACAGCTTTTTCCATATAATGAAACAAGATATTTATACTTAATCTTCCATCAGTTTACGGTAACGTACACGTTTAGGCTCTACATTACCCATACGTTTCATCTTATTTTCTTCATACTCTGTATACGAACCTTCGAAGAAGAACACTTCGCTGTTTCCTTCGAATGCAAGAATATGTGTACAAATACGGTCAAGGAACCAGCGGTCGTGGCTGATAACTACTGCACATCCGGCAAAGTCTTCCAAACCTTCTTCCAGCGCACGCAGTGTATTCACGTCGATATCATTGGTCGGCTCGTCAAGCAACAACACGTTACCTTCTTCCTTCAAAGCCATAGCTAAGTGCAGACGGTTACGTTCACCACCCGAAAGCATACCACAAAGTTTTTCCTGATCGGAACCAGAGAAGTTGAAACGGCTCAGATATGCGCGAGCATTTACATCACGGTTTCCCATGCGAATCAAATCGTTTCCACCACTGATAACCTGATATACAGTCTTGTTCGGGTCAATATCCTTATGCTGCTGGTCTACGTAAGCCACCTTCACAGTTTCACCCACTTCAAAGTTTCCTTTATCCGGAGTTTCAAGTCCCATAATCAAACGGAACAAAGTAGTCTTACCGGCACCGTTCGGACCAATTACTCCTACGATACCATTAGGAGGAAGCATGAAGTTCAAGTCATCAAACAACAACTTGTCTCCGTACGCTTTTGCCACATGTTGCGCTTCAATAACCTTATTACCCAGACGAGGACCGTTCGGGATGAAGATTTCCAGCTTTTCTTCTTTTTCCTTCACATCTTCATTCAGCAACTTATCATATGAATTCAGACGAGCTTTACCCTTAGCCTGACGAGCTTTTGGAGCCATGCGTACCCATTCCAACTCACGTTCCAGAGTTTTACGACGCTTGCTTGCAGTCTTTTCTTCCATTTCCATACGTTTGGTCTTCTGCTCCAGCCAGCTTGAGTAATTCCCCTTCCATGGAATACCTTCCCCACGGTCGAGTTCCAAAATCCATCCAGCTACATGATCCAGGAAGTAACGGTCGTGTGTTACCGCAATTACCGTTCCTTCATACTGCTGCAAGTGCTGTTCCAGCCAGTCGATACTTTCAGCATCAAGGTGGTTGGTAGGCTCATCGAGCAACAAGATATCCGGTTTCTGCAACAACAAACGACACAAAGCCACACGGCGACGCTCTCCTCCGGAAAGGTTCTTCACCGACTGGTCTTCGGGCGGACAGCGCAATGCATCCATTGCACGTTCCAGCTTGGAATCAAGATTCCACGCATCAGTTGCATCGATAATATCTTGCAGTTCAGCCTGACGTGCAAACAAAGCATCCATCTTCTCCGGATCTTCATAATACTCCGGCAAACCAAACTTATTGTTTATTTCTTCATATTCAGCCAATGTATCTACAATAGGCTGTACTCCTTCCATCACTACCTCTTTGACGGTTTTTGTATCGTCCAAATGAGGCTCCTGTGCCAAATATCCTACCGAATATCCCGGAGAGAATACCACCTCTCCCTGATAGTTCTTATCCAATCCGGCAATAATCTTCATCAACGTAGATTTACCCGAACCGTTCAGACCGATGATACCGATTTTAGCACCATAGAAAAAAGAAAGGTAGATGTCTTTCAATACCTGCTTGTTGTTTTGGAATGACTTGCTCACTCCAACCATTGAAAAGATAATTTTTTTATCGTCTGCCATATTCTTTTTATATTAAATTAGTCATTCTTTTTCGTCTATTCTCTTTACAAAATACCGATGCACATACCCTTCGTACAGCAAAGCTCCAGCCACACAAATACCCAAAGCCCACAAATGCACCTGTTCTACTCTACAGGCATCGGCACACATTCCAAGTAATACACCACCGGCAATACCAGCTTCCCATAGCAACTGATAAGTATGATATCCCGTGCCACGTTCGCAATGACGCGGTAAAAGAATCATCATCCTAAGGAACTGACCGATAGAGAATCCTGTACCGACACCGATAAGCAATGCTCCGGCATAATATGGAGAGTCACCACTTTTCATCCACCAGACAAGCAAACCTGCTGCTGTACACAACTGGCCGATTAGAATTTGTATACGCCCATTCAAAGGAGCTGTATAAATCTGTCTGATTAATAAATAAATCAGAAATCCCCCTCCTATGCAAAGATAAAAAAAAGTATCGGAAACCGTAACGAACAAGATTCCTAAAATAACAGGTACAGAGAGCATATTTATTCCCGGCACCAAAGTACGGAAAAGCAAAAAGCGGTCGAAAGAAAGCAGAGGAAGATTCAACGGTGCCCTGAAGCAAACCACTACCCATGAAACAAGAAGTGCTGCTATACCGCACAACGATGCTGAGACATACAATACGTACTGGAACATGAGCCAATGTCCGATTTCCAATCCCAACAGCACCCCTATCAGCATTCCTAAAATACTGCACCAGGCAAACACCCGATTGGCTGCATTCCTTTTATTGCTGGGAGTTACATCAATCACCAATGTAGCCCCAGTAGCCATGACAGCAATTCCCATCAGCATTCCCTGCAACAGACGAAAACCAACGACCATCCATTCTGCAGTGGCATAAGGATAGGCCAAAGTCAATATTCCCAGCAAAAGTATACTTCGAATCGCTACTCCTTTACGGCTAAAAGCATCGACCAGATAGTTATTGAATGCCCCTGGCAAAAAAAGAGCAAGTCCGAAAACCGCCAGCATACAGCCCGACTGTATCTCCGAATATCCCCAATCGGACACCATCCACTGATGAAGAAGAGGAAAGAGAATATATACAGCCGTATAAAACAGAAAGTTTGCAACAATCAGCAGGCAAAAATTACGATTCCATAAAATAGCATTTGCAAACGGATTCAATGATTCTCCCATATAAAATAGGATTAAAAATATTCAGAGAATAACAAAAGACACACATCGCGACTTTCTGTCATTCTCTGAAAAGTTTATACATTAATATTGTTCTGATTCATTGGGGAAATCGCATGCTTTCACATCCGCCACATACTGCCCGATGGCATCAGTCATCACGGTATGCAAATCGGCATAGCGACGCAAGAAACGAGGACTGAACCCTTTCGTCATTCCTAACATATCGGCTACCACCAATACCTGACCATCTACAGCACCTCCTGCTCCGATACCAATTACCGGAATAGTCAGTTCGCTTGCCACACGGGCTGCCAATTCTGCCGGAATTTTCTCCAAGACCAAAGCAAAGCAACCGGCTTCTTCAAGCAAATGAGCATCACGTATCAGTTTTTCAGCTTCTTCTTCACCTTTGGCACGTACCCCGTAAGTACCATATTTATTAATAGACTGAGGCATCAGTCCCAGGTGTCCCATTACCGGCATACCTGCTCCGATAATACGGCGAATGGTATCAATTACCTCCTCACCTCCTTCCAACTTCAACGCGTCAGCTCCGGTTTCCTTCATCATACGGATGGCGTTACGCACTCCGTCGAAAGGATCGGCCTGATACGAACCAAAAGGCATGTCTACTACAACCAACGCACGCTTCACGCCACGCATTACCGATTTTCCATGATAAATCATCTGATCTACGGTGATAGGCAATGTAGTCACATTACCGGCCATTACATTGGATGCCGAATCACCCACTAATATCACATCAACTCCGGCTCCATCAACAATCTGTGCAATGGTATAGTCGTATGAGGTCAGCATTGATATTTTTTCTCCACGCTGTTTCATCTCAATAAGGCGATGTGTGGTTACTTTCCGCGCATCTCCCGAAAGATATCCTGCCATATATATTTCCTTTTAATAATTAAAAAACGGGGACAAAGTTAGCTGATTCTAATGAGTTTGGCAACAAATCAACTGAACAATAGCATAATATTTAAGACAGAGACTACAATAGCTATTGTATATAAGACAAATGTGCTCCAACGGGAATTGGCATATTGCCCCATCACACGCTTCGAAGAAGTCAGCCCCACCTGTAGAAAAACAGTAAACGGAAGCTGCATGCTCAGTATCATCTGGGAGATAATCAATCCCTGGAAAGGATTTTCTATAAACATGATGATAACCAGTGCTATTCCCAGTGAAAGAAGAACTCCCAGGCGGGAATGTATATCCTTAATGTGATAAGACTCTCCAAAGATACCGGCAAAGATAGAGCCTGCCGCCATTCCGCTGGTAACGGTAGAAGAAATACCTGCCATCAGCAAGGCCAGTGCAAAGATGATACCAGCCTGATTTCCCAACAAAGGATCGAGCAAAGACTTTGCCTGCTGCAACTCCTCTACCGGAGTCTGATGTGCAAAGAAAGTAGTGGCCGCCAAAAGAATCATGGCACTATTAATAGCCCAGCCTACTCCCATAGAGAACAAAGTATCATAAAACTCATATTTCAGAAGTTTCCGGATAGAAGCCTCATCCTTCCGGTTGTATTCACGACTCTGCACCACTTCCGAATGCAAAAACAAGTTATGAGGCATCACAACAGCACCCAGCACGCTCATAATAATCAGCAGACTACCTTGCGGAATACTGGGTACCACCCACGAACGTGCTGCAAGTCCCCAGTCAATATCTACCAAAACCAACTCATATAAAAAAGACAAGCCAATGACAGACACAAAAGCAATAATTGCCCGCTCTATCCGCTTGTAAGAGTTCGTAAAAAGCATAATCACTACCAGTACCGTAGTCAGAACAGATCCCCAGATAATGGGAATATCGAATAGCATCTCCAGCGCAATGGCTCCTCCTAAGATTTCTGCCAGAGAAGTAGAAATAGATGCCAGTACCGCACTTCCCAATATAGGTCTCGCCACCCATTTGGAAGTATATCGGGTAGCCGCCTCACTCAGACAAAGTCCGGTCACAATTCCCAAATGGGCCACATTGTGCTGCAACACAATCAGCATGACAGTAGAGAGTGTCACTACCCACAACAGAGCATATCCATAGTCCGACCCTGCTGCAAAATTGGAAGCCCAGTTTCCCGGATCGATAAACCCTACCGTCACCAGCAATCCCGGACCTATATACTTAAAAAAGTCCAGACCACCCAAATACCGTTTGTGGTCTTTCCGTTTCAATTCTTTTATCAGATTCCACATAAGCCTTCAGTTTTCTATTTCAGTTTGGAAATATTCAATACACCCGGTTCTTTCTATAAAAGAAGATTCGAAGGTTTCATAAATTCACAGATTTAAGAAACAGCTTAACCGGCATTATTATTACAAGGTTCTATTAAATACTAAACAGAATACACGCACAAAGGTTCAAATAAACCTTATCAGTCGAAGGTAAAATTAAAACTCAGCTGACCATCGTCTTTTTTAGGTGACTTGGGCAACAGCAGACGCCGGATGGCAGCAGCACCCAACTCCTGTATTGTTTTTTCCGGCAGTTCATTGCAAGTGATGAAATATTTCGCCTTTTTCATCACTACTCCCATCTTTTTCAACTCATAAAAACCGATACGCGAGAAACGGCGGGACAATACTATGAATTTAGCCGACTTTACTCCGATACCGGGCACCCGTAGTAACATCTCGTAATCGGCAGTATTGACATTCACCGGAAAACATTCCGGATGCCTCAACGCCCAAGCCAACTTCGGGTCTACTTCCAAATCCAAATCAGGATGCCCGTCGTCTACCAACTCGTCCACCTTAAACTGATAATAGCGCAACAGCCAGTCGGCCTGGTAAAGTCGGTTTTCACGAACCAAAGGCGGCTGCTTCAGTGCCGGCAAACGCTTGTCGTACGTATTGACTGCCACATAGCCGGAATAATACACACGCTTCATGGTAGAGTTTCCATAAAGCGAAGACGACACTTTCAGAATATCCTTATCTGTTTCGGAAGTGGCACCCACAATCATCTGTGTACTCTGTCCGGCCGGTGCAAAGCGGGGAGCACGGCGATAACGGCGACGTTCTTCAGCACTCTCCAACACCCCTTGCTGGATATACTGCATGGGAAGATATACACTCTGATGGTCTTTTTCCGGAGCCAGACGTTTCAGGTTTTCTTCCGTCGGAATCTCCAGATTCACACTCAGACGGTCGGCATAACGTCCCGCTTCAGCCACCAGTTCCCTACTCGCTCCCGGAATACTCTTCAGGTGGATATAACCATTGAAGCGATGCACTTCCCTCAAATCTTTTGCCACACGCACCAGCCGCTCCATGGTATAATCGGGATTACGCACCACACCGGAACTCAGAAACAGTCCTTCGATATAGTTGCGGCGGTAAAACTCCATCGTCAGCTCCACCAGTTCGGACACAGATAAGGTAGCACGCGGAATATCATTGCTGATACGGTTAATGCAATACGCACAATCGTAAATGCAATAATTGGTGAGCATCACCTTCAGCAAGGAAATACAGCGTCCGTCTTCCGAAAAGCTATGGCAGATTCCCCATCCCCCTACGGTATTTCCTACTCCTCCCTTCGTATTACGGCGAACCGTACCACTGGAGGAACAAGACACATCGTATTTGGCCGATTCTGTCAGTATCTTCAGTTTTTGTATTACTTGCTCGTTCATATCTCGCCTTTTCTTCCGCTATGAAATTTCAAAAATAATGAGACTTAGTCTCTTCTGCAAATCTTTCGGATTTTTATCGTAACTTTGCAGGCGTTTTATCAAGCGTACTTTTATGTGGTTATTATTAGCATTCTGCTCGGCAGCACTGCTGGGCTTCTACGATGTATTCAAGAAAAAATCATTGGCAGGCAATGCCGTACTCCCCGTACTGGGACTGAATACACTTTTTTCCAGTCTGATATTCCTTCCGTTTATCCTGCTTTCGTATCTGAAACCGGAAAGTCTGCAAGACACCATTTTCTTCGTACCTGAATCGGGATGGGAAGTGCATAAATTCATTATTCTGAAGTCGTGCATCGTATTGAGTTCATGGATTTTCGGCTATTTTGGAATGAAACATTTGCCGCTCACCCTTGTAGGTCCTATTAATGCGACCCGACCGGTTATGACACTGGTAGGTGCCATGCTGATTTTCGGCGAACGGCTCAATGTATACCAGTGGATTGGTGTCATTATGGCCATCATATCCCTGTTCCTGCTCAGCCGCTCCGGGAAAAAAGAAGGTATCAACTTTACACACAACAAATGGATTTGGTTTATTGTTCTGGCAGCACTATTCGGTACAGCCAGCGGATTGTACGACAAGTACCTGATGAATCATTTCAACAACATGGTGGTACAGTCGTGGTACAATATCTATCAGTTGTTTATGATGGGAGGAGTCATTCTCTTTCTTTGGCTTCCCAAGCGTAAAACTACCACTCCTTTTCACTGGAGCTGGTGCATTCTGCTGATATCCGTTTTCCTGACCGCTGCCGACTTTGTATACTTTTATGCTCTGAGCATGGAAGATTCTATGATATCCATTGTATCGATGGTACGACGGGGAAGTGTAATTGTCTCCTTCTTGTTTGGAGCCATGATGTTCCACGAAAAGAATCTGAAAAGTAAAATCATCGATCTGGTGTTTGTACTGATTGGTATGTTCTTCCTGTATTTAGGAAGCAAATAAACTTACCTGTCATCAGATAACACAATGATGCAAAAAACATTCTTTTTCTGTCTTTATTAAAAGAATATACATTTTCAGCTAACGCGTATTTGATACAAAATCCTCCTTTACGCATAGAAAAGGAGGATTTTTTTATTTCAAAAAGCCCTTATATTCTGCTATAAAGCATATTTCAACCAACTCGTAACAGGTGTAAATGCGACTTGTATCAGTAGCTTACGGTACCTGTAACATCGACCAACGATACTTGTATCATCGGGCAACGGTATTAATAGTGTAATCCAATGATACAAACAACGTTTTTTATACCTCATTTTAAGCTCCAAAGTCTGTTTTTCTTTCCTTTTTTGCTTACACAACTTCAATAACATATCGGTTTTATTTTCTGTTCTTTTACAGAGAAAAGACAGCGTTCTACTTATTCATCGCCTTTTATTAAAAGAAACACCAGATGCAGCTATCTTTCTGAATTTCCACAAAGCCTTAAAACGGCTGTTTTTTCCATCACGCTCGTACCGGAGCTCAAATATCGCCGTGTAGAGCCCTCTGTTTTGACATTTTGCCAAAGCTATACCTGCCGTTTTTTCTTCACTTGTCCGCTGACATTTTGTAAACAGATACTGGCTCAGTAGATTTTTAGCGGGGATTATTTTTTATACTCGTGAAGTATTGCTTAC
>OGNM01000060.1_pt1 | contig 79586 bp, 110 predicted proteins | sample 1573441 | NCBI WGS metagenome assembly OGNM01 (sample SAMEA2581915, study PRJEB24529) | metagenome | biome: Human gut stool | place: China | collected 2011
GTTCATCGTTTTATTCACATTGCCAAGCATTTCATCTGGGCAATTTAATAAATATCCATAACTATCTAAATTTTTATTTTCCATTTTTCTACCTCCAATCATCAAAGGAAAGTTAAATTTCCTTACCTAATACATCAATGCTACTTCCATCTTATTTTTACATTTAATATAAATTGTACTTTCACTTTCTTTGACTTTATAATTTTCAAGTTCCCATTCATATACATCAATTTCATTTCCAGTAAGTTTTGACTTTAAGTACAACATATCTGGGTTACAATTTTTTACAAAACCATCAATATCTTTTATATCAGAAAAACCATGTGTTGAAATAGCATTGTATAAAATACCCACAAGATTTCCTTCAGATGATTTCTTATATGCATCTAATATAAGTTTTTTAAATATTCCATCTTCCATATATAATATTCCTTTCAAATGTAACAGTAAACTTAGATTTCCAAAACATTTAATTCTTTTGAATCACGAAACAACATTAAGTCATCTTCTATATTATTATGGTATCCATGATTATAAGCATATTTTCCAATATCTCTAATTACTCTTAATCTTGTTTGTAAATATAAATCTATGTTCATTTTTCTTACGTCTTTACGTTGTTCTGACGTTACAGATCCATTTCTCGTAAAGATACACACCTGATCATTATTTACTTTAATTACATTACATGGATACCAATTTTCTCCAATTCTGAATTCATACATAAAATTCCAATTTCCATTACACTCTTCTAACGTCATAAAACACCTCTCGGAACTTAGATTTTATGGGCTTTTACATAATCCCAAGTCACAATTTCTGGAAGTTTATTACATTTAAAAATTGTGACGTTTTTGCACCATTGTCTAATCAATTCATTTGCCTTTACTTTACATTTCTTTAAATCATTTCCGAAGTCACTTATAATCCACGGTTCTATCTTAGAAAATCCATTGTCATATTTATCGTTATAAGCAACCGAATATATTTCATTTTTCATAGATATATTCTCCATTCCACAAGAAAACTTGGTTTCCTACTATTTTTCATAATAACTACATGGTGTCTCACATTCTCCTGATGATGTACATGCTGGATTTTTACCACATAATCCATCTTTCATATATTTACAAGCATCTTTCCTAGTACCAAGATTTCGTGATCCACAATTATTACAATGATATGATTTCTCTTTTTCATCATATCGAATATCCATATTTCCGCAATCTAAACAAATCATATTTTTATTCTCCAATCTTCTAATGAATTTGTTCCAATCTATTTAATTCCAGCTTCCTTGCACAATTCTAAAAACTCATCCTGGCTAATTTGCATTTCTGGTTTAATAGTTGTCTCATAATAATGAATTATATCTGCTGTAAGATTATAATTCTTATCAGACTTTGCAAGATCAACCATTGATTCCAATGTGAATTTTACAATTCCTATGTATGTTTTCTTGTCTATTTTATCCATATTATTCACTCCAATCTTCCAATGAAACTATTATTTACTTATCACTATATCTGTTTCAAGCATTCTTCATATGATTTTTTCAAACTAATGAAGCTTTCACTACTTCCACCATTGTCAGGATGAACTATTTTTAATAACTCTTTATATGCCCTATCTAATTCTTCTTTTGATGGATAATCATATTTAAAACCAAGATTTTGAAAACATTGTGGCAGCAATTTTTTCTCAGGTAAATATTTCATCCCTGATATCCATACTGAAAAATCATATATATTTCGTTCTGACATTCGTGCCAAATCTTCTAAGGTTAATACAAGTTGAGCTAAACAATCTGTACCATATGTTAATTTATTTTCTTCCGTTGCTTTGTGGTCAAATTTGTAAAACTCTCCTTTATAAGTAAATTTTATATAAGCGGAATCTTTATCCCAATTATACTCATAATTATCCACTTTGAGTCTAGTCATTACTTTTGATAGCTTGTTGATGTAATATTCAATTCCCTTATATTGTGGATTTTTTGCAACAAGTTCCTCGGATAATTTCTGTACACTAATGTTCTCTTCTGAAATAATATTGTATTGTTCATCAACTTCTACTATTTTAAATCCAGAAGCCTTGTTGATGTTTGCGCATTCATCTACAAGTTTTTTTAAGTGTATTTTTGCATTTTTTGCATTTTGAAACTTTTTTGCTTTTTTAATATTAAATAACGAAACATATTTTTGTTTATTTTCTTGGTAGATTTCGTAATAATATTTTTCATCATCCTTTCTATTTCTATAATCATCCTTTATATTTAATATTTTTATTGCAAATTTTGTCTTCATAAATATATATTCCCCTTAACAATCATGGTCGGCTTCTCTGATAACTCTTTTAGGATAGTCACATATTTCAAAATTAAATGTATCATCATCTTGGTGTTTTTCCCTTATTTTTTGTAATTCCTTTGCCTCCTTTTCAACGCAAATTGGAACTTGATAATGATAAAATGATGGAGAGTGACCAAAACCCGCATAACTCTGATACCATTTTGAGCATGAACTTTTTATTTTTACTGTTACCCATCCGGGTGTTAATGAATCATCAAATTCTTGCTCTTTTTGAATATAGTTCCAATCAATTGAGCAGACTGATTCAGGGTCTTTATTTTTCATATTTTCATAAGCCCTTCTAACTATCTTTGCTAGTTCAATTGCTCTTTTTTCATCTTCTTTTGTTTCAGACTTTAGACGAAGACGTTCAGCTAAAAGCTTCTCAGCTTCTTTATTGACACAATCGTATTCGCTCATATCTGTCTTTGATACTTTTCCATTATTTTTAAATACATTATATTCTTGTTTAAAAATATAATATTCCTCAGTATAATCATCGTAATCCAAGGTGATTTCCTTAGTTTTCTTATTTTTGTAGTATTCCACTACAATTTTTTCTTTTATCATTATACTCACTTCACTTTCTTTCGATTATATTAAACTACCAAATCCCTCTAGTATTTTTTTGAATTCTACAATCATTTTAATTTTTTCTTGACTTTTGCCTAATAATTTATTATTATTTATTTGAGTTTCAGGGAAACTATATAGTTTCAAGTTGAAGCGTTATGTCTGCGGACTTAGTGGGTAAGTCCCAATAAGCTGTCTGTTGTTACAGACAGCTTATTTTTATTTGACATAATAGTTATTATACACAACTCATCCATTTATTTATAATAAGATAAAAGATTACGATATTGCGCTGGTCTAATAATGTCAACGCTCAATATCGGCGCTTCAATAAGTTCTACATTGTTGTCGGTACAAAATTGTTTTAACAATTCTATACCATTAAGTTCTAATGAAAAACGCGCGAAACCATTTCCGCCTACACAAATTTTCCCTATCATATTTTCATCATGTTTTTGATTGAACTCTTTTAATTTATCTTTTAAGTTATACCCATCTCTCAAATAAGTATAAATATATATTGTGTCCGTAATTATTTTTGCCTTCATTCTTAATCACTCCTTTTACATCGTTCATTAGTCATCGCCCCACAACTTTTTAGTTACATTATTATCGCTTGGCATTGAACTACATTTTAGACATCCGAATTTTAATTTATTAAATTCTTCCTTTGTAATTTCAATTCCCATATCACCCTCAACAGTCGTATTGTAATCAAGTTTTCCTTGACATTCTGGACGGAAATACCACACTCTATAGAACTCTTTACCAGTCTTACTATTTTTCCCACTAAACAGACAAGTAATTGTTCTTCCTGAACTAATCTCAGTTGTAACAAATGTTCCGAAATAAGGATTGTATTGTTCGTATACATTATATCCACGCTTAATATTATCTTGTTTGTCACGTTCACTATACTCTAATAACTGTTGTGTACCCCTTCCATAAGAAGTGTCATACACTTTACTGCTATTCATACCAACAGTTGAATATAACTTAACTCCGTTTCTGTCAGTAGTTTCAACTCTCTTTACTCGCTCACCATTGATATATTCGTTACACAATCTATCTGCATAATGAACATTTCCTTTTTCATCAACTGTACGAGTAATTTTCTTCATATCATAGTTATCTTTAGCTGCCTTTGCAGCACTTCCTGCATAAATTCCTAAGAATGCTAACAATCCTCCAAACATATTAATCGACCGCCTTTCTATCTTCTCCATTTTTCCATTTCATCTACAGACTTTTTATTGAGATTGTTATACATATCTCTTCTTTTTCTTGCCTCTTCTTCCTTACCACTTCTCCAAAATGCAAACATTAATACTAAAAATATTATACTTATAACTGTACCCATAAATTAAATCCTCCTATTTAACTATTCACGTCTCATTGTTACTATTCTAATTCTATCATACAATCTTAAATTTTGCACTATATATCCAAGTATTAAAATGATTCATATTTAGCAACTTTAATGCATCCTCAAAACCTTCAACGATATCCGTTGCAAACAAAAATCCTTTACCGTATCCCTCGTAATTATTATTAGGGATAATTGTAAGATACTTTCCATTCTTATGTACTTCATGTCCTCTCTTAGACATTTCCTTTTTAAATTCTTTGTAATCAAACATAGTAATTATCATTCCTTTCCATAAAAATAAGAAATTGAATATTCCAACCTCTTACATATTCTCCAAGTAAATTTCCGTTTCCTATGCTTTCTTTCCAAAATAATACTTAACAATTTTCTTGAAATCTTTATTACTTGCATAAGCAACTCTAGGCTTTCTTCCATCAATATTAAATTCTGTTACGCTTAAAATTGCATATCCTTGTACCGTTAATGTGGCGAGATATACAAGTAAGTTCAATTTGTATCCAATACTGTCAAGTTGGATTTCTTTTCTTAGTTTCTGCACTTCTTCATCATAATTATCATCTACTTCAATAATGTGTGCAGAAGCATATGTATTAACTTTATACAATCTATTGTTAATTTTTCTTACCATATTATTCCCTCACTTCCTATTCAAACAATTTGTCAGCTATATGATTCACTTCCTGATAAATATCTTGTACCAATGAATCTTCATCAACGGTATCAATATTATCTTCACACCATACCTCAAACTCTGTATATCCGTTTGTCTTACAGTATTCTAAATAACTTTCCAATAAGCCATATATCTTTTCTTGTGTTTCGTTCATGTAATCAACCTCCAATCTTCCGATTCATTGTTCTAATTTTCTTACAGTAAAATAAATTGCTGCACAATATTTGTCGCCATCTACGAACAGATTATTTATTTCAACACCCAATTCTCTGCCAACACAATCCATAATATCATCCTCATTATATTCAACATCAAACGCTGGACTATATAAGAATACTTCTTTTGTATCTTCTTCCATATTAAATATAAGGCTTGAATCATCTTTTTGTTCCTTCATAAATTCCAATAAACAATCAGATGTTGTTGCAAAGCATTTTCTCTCAAAGAACCTTGAATCCATAGCTGTTCCTCCTTTCATAATCCCAGTAAATCATCGTTTCAAGTCTTATTTCCACCCAATATCTCTTGGTGTAATTTTAATATAGCAATTAGCAGCTGACTTTGATTTTTCAAAATCAACACCAATAAAAATGTCTGTACCTCTTAGTTCCATTTCTGTGCTAGAAATTTTACAAAATTTTGTAATATACCAAGGAAGTTTATTTTTAATCCATGTCAACCTCATTGTCATGTCATTTTCTAATTTTTGATATAAGTCATACATTTCATTTTTCTGTGTGACATATTTTTGTTTATCGTCAACAATTTCTTTCATACATTCGTTCCTCATTGCATCATACATATTTTCAAGATTATCTGATAATGATGTAAGTTGTTCTTGGATATTTTTTAATTGTTCATAGCTTTTCATTTTATCTACCTCACTTCTTTGTAAATCCTCATTTCATTCTATCTATCTCTTTTAATCGCCACAGTTTCTTCTGTGACTTTTCCTATCTTCATGTAAATTCTCTGCAACTGGATATTTCTATATTCTTCATACCTTTTCATAAACAACTCAATTAATTTGATTTTTGTGTCAAGTTCAATAATTTCATTATCAAAACCATTGAATAATGTAGATGATGTAGTATGACAGATTTTCCATTTGAACTCTCTATCCTTATAAGAAAATCCAAAATAATCAGACCAATGAGAACCAGAACTCATACACTTCATAAACATTCCATTATCTTCAAAGTATTGAGAGTCATCCATCAATACTCCTTGTTTCTCTTCGTCCCATCCACCATAAGGCATAATTCTTACATTAGCTTCTCTACAAAGTCTTTTTAAATCGTACCAATCATCTAATAAACCACTTGCTTTTAATTCCATTTCCAATTTTGATAAAGCATTTTTCTTATCTGCTATTCTATTATTTTCAGCTATAATTTTATTTGTATTTGTTTCCCTTACAGCCTGTAATAAATTGCTATAATCATACATTTTCATATAATCACCTATACCTTTCTAATTCTTCCAAAGAAACTCTTGTTTCATACTTTGCATTCTTTGTATTCTCTTTCAGTTAATAGTCCTTCATCGCACATATCTTCAAGCGTTCTATATACAGCGTTTGCTCTCCAACTTGCATATGAAAAACCATCAAATTCTCCAATAAGTGCATCTCTGTTTTCTTCACTTTGTTTTTCTAATTTTTCTGCTAATATGGAATTACGAAAGAAATATGCTTTATACATAGCTGCTTTAATTCTAAGATTCTCAACTTCATATTCCTGAGAAACTAATTTCTCTTGAGCTTCTAATAACTGTAACCCCATATTTCCTAATGGGCTTCTTTCAATTCTGTTTCCAAAATAAGTATCATTCATATTTGTCACTCCATTTCTATATTAATTCATCAACTTCAACTACATCAGGATTATCACTAAACCATGAATCATTCTCTGCAATTTCATTTAACTCAATAAAATCTCTTTCGGAATCAAAGCAATCGTTGTGTTTCAAATAAGCTGCTTTTACCTTTTCTCTTGCGTCTTCATACGACTCCGCCTTTACAATCCCAACAGCCAATTCTTCAATTCTGTATGCATATAAGTTTGTAATATTTAGCATAATCATCACCTCTTTATAATTTTATCTTTCCATAATCAGGAATCATCTGAATAAACTCGTCTGCATTTGTAAACTGTTCATTGATTTCAACCCAATACTGTTCGTTATTTGTATCTGTACAACAAGCTTCTAATTTAAAATCATGCTGTGCATAAATCGTTAAGCATAGTTCTACTTTCTGAACAGATACACCTTCTGGAACTTCTTCAACAGTTGCGTATTCTTCCAAAAAGCTATCAATTTCGCTTTCTTTTAAATCATAGTTGTAAAATGCCTGTAATGGCTTGTCTGTATTATCTAACTCATTAAATGTAATTTTTGTATAATCTAACATATTCTGTTCCTCCAATCTTAAAATGAAATTGCTATTTCTTACCAATCTACAGTAGCTCCCATTTCTTCAACATCATCTGTAGACAGTCGAAAACTTCCATCCACATAATCACCATTTGGAAGTTTAATATAATCACTTTCTTTATTGAACTTTTCCATTGCCTCTTCTAATGTATCTGCTTTTATATCAACATATCCGCACATTTCCCATGTCACTGCTAATCTCATATCACTCAACCTCTCTTTCTATACTAAATTCCATGTTCTGATCGGTGTACTTACTGAAATATCAAAGTGTTCATCATTCCGTAAATCTTCAATTTCCTTTCTCAGAACAATGCATTCAAATTTCTTTTCCTTAATTGCCTTTCGGATAACATTCATTGCACCTGCTTTTGACTTGTAATCTCTATTGAATGTTGCTCTCTTGTCTTTATTAGGAAACCCAACAACCTTATAAAACACTCTATTAGTTGCCTTCCAAGAGTTTTCGCCAATAGGTATAAGCAAATACTTTTCACTCATCCGTTTAAAATCCTTTTCTGTTTTACTGATATATGGATTACTACCATCTGCAAATTCTATATGCTGCCACATACTATCTCACCTCCACTAAGTTATTCTCTTTAATCAACCGTAACTGCACCATCTTATTCAAATCCTTGTTTACTGTAATCTGATTCTTTTCGTTCCCATAAATAAAATGACTACCACGACTTCTAATTTCGTGATAGCCATTTGCCTTGAGAATTGGTTCAAATTCTCGTAATCTTTTTGGTTTGTGCTTGCACATTTTTAATCACACCTCCTCTATCTCAATACAGAAATCATCAGGATCATATTCACTGTCTTCAATATCCCAGCTATTCATGTATTCTTCTTTTGCAAGTTCAGCCTCTTCCATAGCTTCTTCTTCGGTTTCAAATGTGTAGCCTAAATCTGCACTATCTCTTAAAAATCCACCGTCATAGCTGATAATGTATTTCCACATATTAATCACTCCTTTACAAATCACCTAAGATCCATTTCTCTGCAAAATCTAACACACTTTCGGGAAAATTTTCTGCATCTTCATCATAATTAAATGTTCTACCTACAAGCCTTGTTTCAATGCTTACATTTTCCTCGTATGTGATTTTATATGTCTTTACATTTCCAATTTCTCTTACTAATTCAATTCTTAATACGTTCATTCCATTCATAATTAATTCCTTTCAATTGAAGCGGTTCTTTCATTGCCTTTATGTTACCTTTTTAATTTCCTTTACAGTCTCTTTCCAACAACTATCAAGTAAACCATAAACCTCATCTACGTCATATCCTCTCATTTTGCATCCTTCTACACAAATTTCAGCAAACTTCACAGGAAGTTTTACATCCTTATCAAGTTCAATTTCTAATACTGAACCTGAACCACTCCATGGATTATACAATCCACATTCTGTATCTCTTCCTAAGAGAATGTATGATTTTGATTTGTTAAGGCGTGGATCATATCTTGCCTTTTCATCATATTCATCGTTCTGTAATTCAATTAAATCGAACAACTGAAACAATGGCATTTTTACAAGGAATGTAAGTGTTCCCATTGCACAAGGAAGATTCTCAAATTCTTGTATGCAGCTTTCAATAAATTTATCTGGCTGTTTATCTCTTTCAACATAATTTCCATCATTTCTATGCACTTTCTTACATGCTTTTCTTAATGCGGTTGCCTTACCTTGTGTTTTTGCAAGCCATAAAATAGAAGATTCTGCATCAATACTTCCATCTTTTCCATTTGCATACCAGTTCAATACATTATCTCTTGTGTAATCATAGTTTCCATTACCACAATCAACCATGATATTAACATTTATATCTGCATTAAAATCTTCTGAATTGTAATAGAAGTATGTATTCTCTCTTATAAAATCCCGTATCTCGTCAAAATTATCTGTGAAAAATTCATCTTCTTCTTTGGACAATTCTTTGCGAATATCTTTTTCTAATTCATCTTCTCCATATTCGATTGCGTAATCCATAGCCCAATCGCATAGTTCATCATTAAATACTTCCCTTGGATTTTTATGTTCAAATATTTCTTTTAAGAAACCATCTGACAATTCTCTATCTCTATAATCTGTATAAATTTCAATACCACCATCTTCATTTACACCCACATATTCTTTAAGATTTCACTTACTCTTGCTTTTAATATATCCATTGTCATATCAATCAACCTCCGTTTCTTCCCATAGATCAATTAAACTAGGTATCACATAACCCAAGTCAATACTTATATATTCGTCATATTCTTCTAAATCCTTCCATTCCTCTTCTGTTGGAATAGTTGCACCCATAATCCTATATACATCTTTGGGAGTTCCACCTGCTTCAAGAATTCTATGTAGCGTCATTTCTAACGCTCCTGCAATATCATCACTGCCTTTTACTGTAATTGCATTCCGTAACCAGTATTCATTACATAAGTGATACTGTACAATTACTTCTTCATCTTCTAATAAGTCTTTTAATTCAATCATTTTTCACTTACCTCCTATATATCCTGATTTGCTATACTATCCAATTCTTCAACAATATCATTCATATCTGTGTGAGTAAGTTCTCCAACAGCATACAAGATTTCTGTCAATTTGTCATAAGCTTTAGCACCGCCTTTAGTGAATGGCTGCCTTCCACCATCCATATCAATAATCACATTATTTAAAAATGGTTTTTTACTTCCTAATGTATTTAGAATATCTTCTAATGTGTTCATAATCACACCTCCATATTATTGTTAATCCATGCATTAATCTTTGCTGTAATAGCCTCCGTATTATCAAAGAAAACACCTTTATACCTACCAACAAAAATCAAATCCCAATTTGAACAAATTGAAATATAAACTTCTGTTTGAGTTTCATTGTTATTAGGACAACAGAAAATATATAAATCTTCTATATCTTCATCCGTAATTTCTCCGTAATCTTTCCAATCATCAAATGTAGTTTTATATCCAATTCGCTTTATGGGCGTAATTAAGTCACCTGATTTTACTTTGAACACACAATCAGGATCGCCCACCTCATACCGTGAATCTCTTTGCAATATAATCATTTCATTCACTCCTTCCATTACAAAAGGCAGACACAATAATTTGCATCTGCCTTAATATATTCTCTATTTCTAATCAATCTCATCACACTCTAAACTATCAACATCCCAATCAAGTTCATCAATCGGCTTATCCCACAATCCATTATCATCCGCAATATAGTTCATAATCTTTGCAAAACTACTTGCTTTTACCTTTTCCATTTCCTCTGTAAATTTATAAGTCGGCTGCATAGCATCGTCTGTTTCATAGATGTACATATCAATTGTGTTGTCACTATTTACGAATGCCTTGATAAAGCCCGTCTCATTTTTATGGAAAATGAAAAATTCACATAACCTGTTATTGCAATTCCAATCAAACGGTGTACTGTCGTTGCCATTCATATAATAAATAGCTCCGTTTGTATCAAGCATCTCATCTGTTACATTAGGGTACATGTTTCGTGCAACCTTAAAAATTCTTTCGATTTCTCTTTTAAATTCATATCCATTCATATGTTTTTACCTCTTTAAATTACAATTTCCTTTGATTAAATATTCTCTAATTCTTCATTCAAGTCTGCAATTTTCTCTTTGATTTCGTCAATGTCTGGCTGATAACTGTCAATAATTTCTGCCCTCTCTTCTGTTGTCAGATCTTCATCATCAAGTTCATCCTCTAAATCGCTTTGTATATCAGCAAGTTCATCTTCTGCCTCCTTGATTTCTTTTCTAATTTGTTCTTCACTTCTAATTCCAAGCCATTCATACACCTGTTCAGAATCGAACCATAACAAATCATTGAGCTGCGTTTCTGTCATTCCATCAGGATATAAATCTTCCAGAATATTTTCTAACTCTTCGCATTTGCCTTCTCTCTGTATTCTGTCAAGTGTATCTACCGCACCACTCCATGCGTTAAAACTGTTTAAATCTAAATCATATGTAATTGTCATATTCTTCACTCCCTTCTAATAATTCAGACTTACAACTCGTCCATCATCAAGTTCGAGATAATCTTCATCCTCATTGACTAAATCCTCTCCAAACTTTTCATAATTGAAATATCTGTCTGCAATAGAATCTCCATTCTTAATATATCCAAGACTCCATGCTTCTTCGTATCCTAAGTCTGAGCTGTCTTGGAACACACTGCCAATAATTCCTCTGTCTCTGTAATCCAGATGATATTCGTCAAATATCTTCTCAATATCTGCATCATTTAATGAATATTTATCCTCCATATATTCGATTTCGCTTTCAATGATTTTCTGCTGAAATTCTTTTGCTTCTTCAGATTTGAGCTTATTATAGATATGTTGTACTGATTTTGCTAATGCAATTCCCTTATTATAGCGTTCATCTCCCTTTGTAATTCCATATCCTAAATCATTAATTGCTTTGTTGAACTGAACCAATTCGTTGTATTCTGCCCTAGTTAATACCGTTTCAATATCTTCATAAGCAGGAAATTCATGCCCACTATAACAAGCTCCGTTTAAGTTGACACTTCCAAAATAGTGATTACATTCAAATCGTGGATTCTTTGAATCAATGTATGCACAACAATCTCTATCATCCGAATCCTTTTCTCTAAATAAGAATAAATAACTCATAATCATACCTCCTACTGAATTTCGCTTAATTCTTCCATCTGTTCTGCTGTGAAAATTCTTGTCAAGTCTTTATATTCTTTGATTACTGCAATATAAATTCTCTCTGCTGTTCTACTGTCCTCGTCATATCCAAACTCTGAACAAAAATCTTCAAATGTGCCTACATCATATTTCTCTAAACAAGCCAATACATCATACTCACTTGGAACTGCTTCGGCTTTTAACTTCTTCAATTCTAGCTCTGTTTTCTTTTGCTCATTGTATGGAAAATCTGAATATCTACATTTTAATTTCTTTTCAACATATTCTTCTAAAGTCATCTGGGAAATTTCTGTATTATTTATGCTATCCCAAAATACATAACTCATTTTGCCTCTTGGCGTTGTGATTGTTACATCATACCAATTTCTTTTTTCTTTCTCTTTCCAGTTCTCATTCCGTGAAATACCACCATACACAATTTCACACTTTGCATTTGCCTTATTTAAGAAATTCTTTGCCTGTTCTAAATATTCGTTCATAATCGTACCTCACTTTCTTTTAATAAAATAGGCAGCTAGGTATTTATTCTCCTAACTGCCTTTGCGATTACTTTTTATTCTGTTCTTCCTTTTTCTTTCCTCTTTCTCTAATATGCTCACACATTTCATCTGAAACACCATGCTGTTTTAACTGTTTTGCAAAGCGTTCATAAAACGGCAAGTCTTTCCACCGTGGTTTATTTTTAGCCATTTCGATTCACTCCTTCCCAAGAAATCTTAGTTTCAACTACTACAAGTAATTCCACTGTTCGTTGTCTAACATAATGCCTACTGCTACTACGTTAGCATTTACATGCACTTCTCTTACCTTATTAGTTGCTTCATGCGGAGTGATAGCATTATCAATGACATCAACATTCTCTCTGCCTTCTCTTAACCACACAACTAAGTATCTATCCATAATTTCCTCCATTTCCTTAGTAAATGCGAATTTCAAATACTCATTGTTCCATCCAAATAATCATTTAAGCCTTCAAAATAATCTTCGTTTGGCTGCTCCCGATGAACAAATCCCTGTTCGCACTGTTCTTCATAAGCTGCCTTCTGTGTCTCTTTATAGATAATTTCATCAATTCTATTCATTTACCTTAACCTCCAATTTCTAATGAACACGAATTAGTCTAATGTTTCTTTTAACATAGCCATCAAGTATTCATGTCTGAATTGCATTTCAAATTGAAACATCAAATCGTAAAAATCAATATCTGGATATTTTTTAAGTAGATTACTTGCTGTTTCCTTTGCAAATTCGTTAATTCCATTGATTCTTGTTTCCATCATATTATTTTTTCTATTAACATTCTGTCTTTTCAAATCGACACCTCCTACAATAAAACACTCATTGTTTACTTTTCATAAGCTCTTGTATTCCAATAATCAATAGTTTTTTCTATCGGGTTTTTAGCCTTATTAGTAAAATTCTTATATCCACTTAGCCCACAATCAGCACATTGTATCTTTACAGAAAACATCAAATCATAATTCGGTTCGTCCATATAAATCCTTTTTGAGCCACACATCGGACATGGTTTTGCCTTACTTGATATATCTCTTGTCATATAATCACCTTTCCTTATGAAATATCCATTTACTGTGCCTTTTCAAACTCGTCAATAAACTTTTGTGTAAACTTACCTACTTTGTAAGTTCCATAGTTTACCTTTACCTCATCCGTAATTTCCAGATATCCATTCTCAACCATTGCATCAATCAGATTAGGACAATCTGCACTTAAAAATGATTCTTCCTCATCAAGCGAATACTGTGGGATATTGATTGTAACGTCTCCATAACATTCTCCGTCTGATGTATAAGCAAGAACTGCCTTTCTGTGAAATATGTCTGCGTATGTTGTTACTACAAAATCTGTGATATTATATCCATTTACCTTCATTTATTTGTCCTCACTTTCTTAAACTCTCTTCATCTACAATACAGTAACAACCAAGTGCATCTCCAACTCTGTCATTATCAACTCCAAGCGATGTAACAATTTCGTTAAATGTGCCTTCACTATAATCTTCTCTGTAGATTTCGAGATACTTCTGACCTTTGGTTACATAGTTATCTTCTGTTTTGTTTCTAAAGTAATCCAAGGCATTTTGTAAACAATCTGCTTTTCGCTTTGCATCATTCCAATAAGTAAAATATGTTCCGTGTGACCACTGCTGATCTTCAGGTTGCATTGGATCGTAACCACTTGCTACACAATACTGCGTATCATTTTCGCTTTGCAGTAAAGCATAGTCTCCATTCCGTAATAACTCTATCCATTTCATACTAATCAACTCCTAACTTTTTAATTTGCCTATAACAGTCATACCACCAACGATGTTATGTTTCCGTACTTCTCTTTGCCATAACATCCTATTAATTGATTTCGGCACACTAATTACTTCTCCGTTTTCATTCACAAATTTTGTGTGACTTCCGTTACAATTATGTCCATTATTAAGTGCAAAATATCCGTTTGCCTCTAATACAGGCTTTACAATCCTTGTATCATTTGTCCATCTTCTCTTTCCCATATTGACTCAATCCTTTCCTTATTATAATGTGACCGTATAGCCGTTATCACAGCTTCGTATTTATATGTTGTATGTATTTGGTTTACAATATGTTATTCTCTACTACATCACTTTCGCTTTCACAGTTTTCTTTGTTGTCTTGTTATTTCTGAATGGACTTTCCATTTCGTAACGGACAATCTTAGACAGATAATCAAAAATCTGTGCCTGTGTCTTATCCATGATGTTCTCTACAAAGAATTCAGTTCCCTTGCAGTTTTTAATCAGTGCCGTCTCCATTTCATCTGTCCTGCCTTCACAATATGCGTATAATGTTTTTAATGCCCTAACAACTTTTGCTGTATATGCTTTTCCGTTGTAAGTGTCTGCATATCCGTTCCATTCAAGTTTACCAAGTAATCCAAGCATAGAATCAAGTAAATCGGCATTTCCGTTACACCACTTGATTCCGTCCGAGATAGATGTAAATGTACCAACCACATTTTCTTTCTCATCATCTCCCTTTACTGCCACATTATGTTTTGCACAAATGTCATGCAATGCCACATATTCTGGTTTCTTTGCTGCAAGTGCCGCATGGTAAATGTCCATTGGCTGCATTTTTGCACGATCACTTGACTGACTAAGAAATAAGTCAATCGCTTCTTCAAGACTACATTCCATGACTTCCACAACCACATCTTCTTTGCCTGCCTTGAATGCGCCATAAATTCTATGCTGACCATCAATACAAAGAAGAATTCCATTATGAAGTAATACTTTCGGTTCATCCCATTTATATGAATTATAATTATTACCGATTGCATAAGCTCTTTCCAACTTGATTCGTCTCTGCCAATCTGGAATATGGATTTCTTTTGGATCAATCACCATGAGAAGTTTATCTCCAATTCGTGAATTATTCCGTGCTGCTTTTACCATATTTGCGATTAGAAGTTTCTCATTCTTTCCTGTGAATCCTTCCGCACTCCGTGCTTCCTGCATTTCCATTTCTGCTTCCTTTGCCTTTAAATAAACTCTTTTACACATAATTGTGTCCTCCTTATAATATTTTTTACATAAAAATAACGGCTTGCCTTTCGGTTCGCCGTTTAGTTACTAAAATTTTTAAACACTCCGCTTCGGAGCATGTCCGTTTTCCAACACTCAAAGTTTGGATATTCTGCCTTGTCTACTAAGTCTCTGTAGACCTCATGCATCTGTTTTTCTGTGAAGCATTTCCCTTTAAAGGGTTCTTCGTAAGTGATATACATCATATCTCACCTCTTTCTATTAAATAATTCAGATAATCTTCTTCACTTTCAAACTGCTGATATTTGCCTATTGATGGCACAAATCCCATATAAGCAAATCCGTTATAATATCCCTTCATGTATTATCCTCCTTGCAAAATTCTTTACCTTGTCAATAATTGTTGGCTTGGTTGCTTTCTGCCATTTCTTCCGCCTTTCTGCAAAATACAGACTGTTTTCAACGTTGATATAATCCATCATCTGTAGTGGTGTTAATGAGTTGTATGGAGTTGATAGAGTATTATCTATTATTTCAGCTCCGTTCCCTGCTTTTATAATTCTAAAATTAAACTGCTCCATTTCCCTTTATACCTCCTGTGTCAATCTTGCTGTTTTTAAAATCCGTGTAATTTCGCTTTCCGTTTTTGCATTGGCTATTGCTTCTATAATTTCCATTGTATAACGAAAATCTTTTGCGATTCGTATTGCTTTTCGTTTATAGTTGTACATTTCTCTTGACATAGTTATATTCTCCCTTCTTTATTTTGATATTGTAAATTCGTAATAATCTGTATCTGTGTAGATTGTTACAGTATAGTATCACCGTTGATTTCCGTTTCTGTTACCTGATTGAGATTTAAGTAATCGTATTTACTAGGCATATTTCTGCCTATTAAAAAAGCCGTAGCGATTGCTACGACTGCGATAGTTGCATATGTTATTTTCTTTTTCATAGTTGTATTTCCTTTCTTTTAATATTGTTTTTGGGTATAAAAATAGCACCTACCTTTCGGCAGATGCTGTTTTTATTTACACTAACTCAAGTTTCCCAGTTACTAAAATATATCACCCTTATGGGATGTTTATATTATGGCATAACTTGAATCATTTTGTCAAGTGTTTTTAGATGATAATAATATCATCTTTTGGTTTAAATGACAAAGTATTCTATAAAATACTCATCATCGTTTTCATGTTCTTTTTCAAACTTGTTAATCTCATCAATAAGCTCATCTGATGTGGCTGTTGCAAATTCTCCGCAACTGTAACCAGAATTATATATATCGTCCTCATCTTCCGCATAATGGTCATTAAAGCTACCACAGACAGGACAATATTCAAAATCAGCAGTTGTACCATAGGAAACCTCCCATTTTCCGTTTTCAAGACGGCTGTAATCAGTCCAGAACCCGTAACTGCCGCCGTCATTGGATTTTTCTGAATCGTATTCTGAGTAATTATTAAATCTTACTCTTTTAATTCCATTTAAGTCTTCTAGTCTTCTTTTTTCCAAAATTTCCAAATCTGAAAAATCTGGATTTACTATGCATACCGCATAGACTCCTATCATTAATTTATCAAAGCTCCTTTCTTTACTGATGATACCTTTTTTGGTATTCATCACCATAATGAAATTATTATGGTCTCTTGACCTTGTTGTCCATGGTGTAAGAAGCCATGCCCTAGAGTCGGTTTGGGTTAGCAAGTGATTATGTTTATTCATCGCTAACGTGATTATATCATTGTACTGTCTTGCCTCATCAAAACTGAGGATTCTCAGCTTCCCTTCCCATTTCCCGAACTCATTCTGACCGTCCAAGGTGTCTAATGAAATCGAATGGGAAATAAGCTTTCCACAAAATTCGGCATTAAGTTTCTCTTCTTCTTTTTTTAACAAAGCGTTTATGTCGCTTTCGTTAAAATTGTTCGTGTTTCCGAACTTATACACGAAATGAATGAAATCAAAAACACTCATAATTTTTGTTCCGAGCTCTGACTGCTCCAGAACAAAAAAATACTTCCCATCGCTTGTTCTAAACGCTTCTCCCTGTTTTACTTCTGCTAATCTCATAATAATACCTCCTTAAAAACAATTAAATTCTCCCTAATGACCGACAACCAATAATGTTGCCTTTTTCATCCCTCAAGAGTTCATTCGGGATGAATACATCTGTTCTATCTTTACATCTACCTGCAACAAGTGCAGATACAAGATAGATTGTGTCTTTTTGAGGAGCTGGTAAGTCCTCGATCTCGCTATACTCGTTTTCCGTTACAGGGATTCCATTTATTTTTCCCTTTGTGACGGTTTTACATGCTACTCTTGCCAATCCAGACGACTCGACTGTTAAGATAACTGTACCGTCTGGACTACAAAAGTTGATTGCGTGTGGTGTCAGGTTTAAAATTTTTGTTTCCATTTTAATTTTCCTCCTTGTCATATATCCGTTCATTAATTGAGCCATCACTCATAACCGAGCAAATATAGGCTCTTTGATAACTCCCCGTGGAATCATAATGGTAGTCATTCTGTTTCTCTTTTTCAAAGGCATCAAGAGCCTCTTTTTCTGTTGAAAAAAATTTCCGTGGAAAATTAAAGAAGTTCGGATTGTCACCTTCTCCTGGAGAGAAGGTTTCTTTGCCTACTAAGTAACCGATTGTTGTATTTTTTGTTTCCATTGTGTCCTCCTTATTTGCCTTGTAGCTGTTTTTTCTTTGCCTGAAGTTCTGCTATTTGAGCTTCAATTGAGGCAATTTCAGCTTCATTCTCGTCAACATAAGCCATAATATCTCCTGGTTGACATTGTAACTCTTTACATATCTTATCTATTATAGACATAGCAACATATTTATTCTTACTAAAATTAGCCATTGTTGACGGACTAATCCCTAATTTGCGTTGCAAGTCTATTTTTTTTATACCCTTAGAAATTAATAACGAATCCAATTTATAATATACTATCATCTTGTTTCCCTCCAATCACCTCCAATATATCATAGCTTACTATAATTATCAAGCTATTTTTGTGTTAATGCATATTATAAAAGAGCAGACTTTTGCGTTGTCTGCCCTTCTAACCATATATTATTTTCCGTTTCGCTTCTGTTCATCGGTTACGGACTTACACCGTAAGACGGAAGGCAGATTATTAGTCTGCCTCCACTCTGCAATTATTCTTTTATTACATCAAGTTCCGTTACATTCACACCTAAAGCAGATAGAATGACTTTTAAATCTCTATAGCGCACCTTCATTGACTTATATAAAGGCGTTTCCTTTTCTGTCATTCCCATCCATTCCTGCAAGCGTGAAAATTCTTCTACACAAATTTTAATTGTTTCCTGGTTATTCATTTCTTCCATCCTTTCACCGCCTTCCTATTTATAGTATAGCGGATTTATTGCGTGTTTACAAGTTGCTTATTTAACATACATTTCACAGAATACAGCCATGAAAAGCTTGTTAAATTGTGCTTTGCTGATAGCTGTTACAAGTGTACTATCATTGACAATTTTCTTACTCTGAGCATATCTTGCACCAAACATATCTGACATATTCTCAGCAAGTTTGCTAATCTGAGCCTGAGAACAATTTTCAATACCAAGATTTACAAGAAACTGCTTGATTGCTTCTAAAAAGTCACCACGCTTATGTTCATTAATCTTTTTAACATAAGCTGGATGCATTGTATCTGGTACGAAGGAATAAGTATCCTTCATAGTTTTGTTTAAAGGCTCAATAATTGTATTATGTTCAGTTTGAGCCTTGCGGATAGCATTATCCGCTTCAACTCTTGAGTATTTTGCAATGACATCATCCACTGGAATACCTGCTTTGATGTCATTATCACGATTTGCAAGGATTGCCTCTAATTGTGCTTTGAGTGGCTTCATTTCAGCCTTAAACCGTAAATCTTCCTGTGCGATTGCAAGAGCTGATTCTTTAAAAGCTTTTAATTGTGTGCGTGCTTCTTCCGTCATTTTTGAAAAATTAATCTGATTCTTAGCCATAATATACCTCTTTCTACTATTTTACGCATAGTTGCGAAATAATTTTATTGTTATAGTTTGAGCGTAAAAAATTTTATTACGCAATCCACTTGTGGGAATCGAACCCACTTCTGAAAGGTTTAATCCTACCGTTAAAACGTGAAACTACCTGCTAGTAAGTGGAATAATCACTACACTTTTATGATTCCTTGCCCCGTGGCTGACAGTTTAGAATATAGCCAGTTAAACACCTATAACTTTTTTATTCGCAGAATGCAAATAGACTAATTCTGTATAGTTCAAAGTGTGTTTTATGAAATACCCTTGTCAATCGTTTAATCTTTATGCACTTATTACCCTATGCCCTGCTATATATTCACTTATTACCGCAAGCGGTAGCCCTCAAGTGGGTAGACTGGTAGCCCTCAAATTTTTATAAATTGAGCTGGTATTTATTTATCAATGTACAAGCTACACGGTGCGTAAGTTGCAATAACCCACTATGCCATCAGGCTTGAGCCGTCAAACAATCGTTATGTAGCTATATATAATAAAGGGATTTTACTGTCAGACTTGACAGCTATTGAAAAGAATTGTATAATCTAATTGCTTAGGTTAGATTGTATATACAATCTTTTCTACTCCCTGTATTATCTTTTTGATGGTACAGGGTTTTTTGTTGCCCTGTGACTATAATATAACACGCTGTTTACTACTTGTCAAGTAGTTTTTAAATATTTTTCTTGACCTGTATATCATTACCTCTATTGATAATGATGCTATAGTTGCCATTGCTAAAATCTTTCAACAATGCCTCTAGAACAACGTTCATATTAAGATTATACTCTTTACAAGCTAATCTAAAATTATCCAAAATATCAGCTTGTATCGGAGTATTTAATTGTTTTTTGTCTGCCGTTTTAATCACATCCCTCCTTTGTTTGATGATTAAATTGTACTACTTTATAAGTAGCTTGTCAATAGTTATCTAAAATATTTTTGTCAATGTCGTTTTCAACTATCGTGTTGTATCCTCTTGACTTGACTATATAATAATACTTTCACAACTACTTGTCAACAACTTTTTAATATTTTTTTATAATTTATTGTATATAGATTAAAACTATGATAAACGATATGTCATAACTTTAAACTATAAATTATAATATCATTAATACTATCTGACATAGTTTTTAATACTACTTATGAACCGCTCAAAAGCCCAGTAAAAAGAATGTATAATATATATCTATTAGCTATTGTTTTATCGAACAAGTGTTTGACCGGGGTAGCAAAAACCAAAATCGAACAAGTGTTTTTCTATATTTTCAATAGCTGATTGTTCCACACACTCACTTAATTTTAAAACTCTCAAAATCCCACTAAAATCAAGCAAAATCCCAAATTTTACCCATCAAATCCTTTATCGTACCCCATATCGCTCAAACCCACTAACCAAGCCACTTTCAGTCACTTCACAACCCAAAAATCAAACTCCTATCTTACCAAAAATCCATCCACAAATCCAGAATCTTCCTTATTTATAAGCACTTTTACCGATAACCATTTTTAATCCAGAATCCATCATTATAATCAATCACACAAATCACAACTATCTATCATCTACAGGGGCTACATAAAAACCACACCAGAAAACCCAAAAATTACCTATATACTTCACAAAAACAACCAAAAATCCAATACAACAATACCAAAAATATCCCATTTCTTATCTAACCCCTTTATCACGCCCATACACAGCCTTTCTTTTTCACCCTATCAATAACACTTAAATTCATTTTTACCCACCTAAATGCTTAAAATACAAGGTCAATTTTTCGCATCACCCAAAATTGCATTAACTATTTATATACATTCACATACATTTACTATAAATAATATTATCAATTCTCACACTTATATTAAAATCCACTTTCACGGCTCAAATTTCAATTTTACCTTTTACCCTAACAACTAATCACTTGATATATAAAAATTTAAAATCACTATCTAAAACTCATTTTTAACCCACAGATGGGGGTATGAGAAAACTATATACAAGCTCAAAAAGATATAGTATGTGCGTAAGCATAAGATGTAGCCCTTTGATAAGGGCGGTCTTTTCGCAGCGTTAGAAGAAAAGAACATCTTTGGGATAGACAATCGAAAAGAATAATTCAAAAGGAGAATGATATTATGAAGAAATCAATTTTATTTAAAAGAACAAGAGAATCTGTTGCCAAGAAATTATCTAATCATATTTATGTAGATATCATTAATAGCCATGATACAAAATTAATAATAGATAACTTCACATTATTAGAACTTATTTATATTGAAAGAGCATTAAAGAAATTGGATTCTATGTCAGAAGAAGAAATTCAAGAATTAAATGGAGAATAATTTCACATAGGTACATCGTATATGTACTCAAATAAAAAATATCAATCCAAAACACCATTTACCTAAATCAACCAATAACAATCAAAACAAAAAATTAAAGAGCTTGTATGAAGCGTAGCGAAATACAAGCGTAATAGTCTGTCTTATTAAATAAGCTATATATCTTCTTTCAGTTCAGTTGACCTACACAAAAGTGTAGTCAAAATTCTCATATTTTAAAATTGAACATACACAAAAGTGTAGTTTACTGAACGCTCGTAAAGGTGTTTCTCTTTAAATAGAAACAGAGAATAAATAAATATCACATATAAAGGAGGATTTTTAATTGCAACAAAAAATAGAATATTTTACTCGTTTCCCAAACGATTATATTCAAGGGAATATCAAAACCAAATACGGAGTTAGTAGAAAATTCTACATTACCTATATTCTTATAGATAAATACCGATCGTATGAGGACTATAGTTGGATTACTATTCGCAAGGTTATGGAATTCTATGGCTATAAAACAACTAAACATAAACCAAAAGCGTTTCATGAAATTTTGGATGTATTAGAATACATGATTAATAACAAGATGATTGAAGTAAAACAAGACCTTGATACTTTTGGATATGATACTGGCATTGAAATTAAGATAATTCCTGAAAATTTTGATGCAGTTGATAAGTTTTCAAAGATCACATCTTCTCAGCTTGATTTTATTATGATGAGCGAATCTAGTATTAATAAAGAGAATATATTAATGGCTTTTCTTTATATTAATTCGTATATTTTCATTCGTCCAAAAAATAAAGATAATGAAGAAACTATGTATAACCCTGAAACTAAACCAGAAGCTTTTTGGCGAAGTATAGAATCTATGTCAAAAGAACTCTCTATGTCAAAGGATACAATTAATCAATGTATTCAATATCTTACTTCCTCAATTGGTGACAAAGAACCACTTCTAATTAAAAAAGAGGTTGGTAGTGTTCAACCAGATGCAAAAAAGCCACCACAAAATGTACCAAATATATATGTACTTAATAAAGAAGGATATGAGCAAGAAATTGAATGGGCTATTGCTAAGATGTTGGAGATTTATAATGTAGATTCATTTGGAGAAATTAAAAACGGCAATTAAGAATAAATTTTAATAAAACCATTCCATAATAAGGGAATATATCAATGTAACACATAAGTATCACACTATAAAGGAGCGATGATATGAACAAAAAATTATATTTAATAAGGAGAACAAATATTTATGACAAAGGAAACACAGAATCATGTAATGACAAGAACTATGGAACTTAAGGCTCGCAACAAGTTAATCTGCTCACCATTGTTATTAAAATCAGGAGCAGATTTTGGGGGAACTGATTTAGATATTGTTGGAAGAATTTTTACAGATATTAAATTTGATCGGGACAGACAGAAGGAATGTAACGTTAGAGATACTAAGAAAATGGAGGAAATGGCTTAATGAAATACGAAATAATTGGAGATACATCAATAATAATAGATTTACATAATGGATATTCAATCCTTGCAATGAGTAGATGGAATAAAGAAGAAAGATTGTATAACACTACTTTATACCTCAAAAAGAATGACATAGATAGATTTGACCTCATAGATTTTGCTCTTAGTGTTGAAACAGACAACAAGAAAAGTTTGTGTATGGAAATTCTTAAGTATATCGAAAATACTGACTTTACTTATTACATTAATCGCACAAAATATGAACTTAAATGTTTTGAGCGAGGAAATGCCTTATATGAAAGAGAAAGATTAAATGTTGAGTAAATCAGATTATAGATATTTTGAAAAGGCAAAGAAAATAGCATGTGTCTCAGATTTCTATAAAGTACACATAGGATGCGTTGCAGTATATCAAAATAACATTATAGGTGTTGGTTGTAATACAAAAAAGACGCATCCTATTCAAAAATATTATAATCGTTTTCGCGATTCTTGGGATAATAATGAAATTAATCCAAGTTTACACGCTGAAATTAACTGTTTAAATTCCATAAGACATTTAGGCGTTAATTTCCACAAAGTTAAATTGTATATTTTTAGAAATCGAAAATGTTGTACTTTTGGTATGGCTCGTCCTTGTCCAAGCTGTATGGCAGCCATTAAAGATATTGGAATAAGCCATATATATTATACAACAAATGACGGATACGCTTATGAAAAATTATAAGAAAAAGAAAGGAATTTTTAAAATGGGTTGTGAATATTGTGGAAGAATTAATGGACATGAAACTGGTTGTCCAAATTTTGTGTCACCGAAAACTAATTTCAATTGTTGTTATTGCAAAGAAGGTATTTACGATGGTGAAGAATTTTTGTGTAACTGTGAAGGGCAATACATACATAGAGACTGTATTCCAGGTATTGATTTTGTAATCAATTGGCTTGGTTATGAAGTCAAAGAAATGGAAAACAGTAATTGTTTTGATTGAAAATAAGAAATAGAAATTTCATTTGGAGAATATATAAGTGAAAAGAAAATTTTAAAGGAGGAATGAATTATACTTACAGCAAAAATTGGAAACGAAATCATAAATTGTTATGATGGAACACACAAAAAAGAAATGCTAAAAAAATGGAGTAAAAAGAAAATTTTGCTTTGTCCTGCTTGTGACAAACCATATGAATATTGTCATGGTGAAGTAAAGACACCATATTTTAGACATATGGATAAAGCAGAATGTGAGGATAAGTACTCCGAGTCAGAGACAGAAGAACATCTTAACGGAAAAAGAGATCTTTACGAATGGATTAAAAAGCAGACTGGTGTTACAAATGCAGTATTAGAGGGATGGATACCAGAAACTAAGCAGCGACCTGACATTGTATTTGATTACAATAATAAAAAGTATGTTATTGAATATCAATGCTCTCCTATTGCTACCCAATATATCGAGAGGCATGAATTGTATCAAGCGGCTGGTTTTACTGATATTTGGATTGCTGGTGTAAAAAAATATTTTAAACCTAATGCAAGACACAAATTTATTGAAAATCATGTGATTGGATATTATGACCCAATAGAAAAGAAATATCGTGTAAATAATATTTCTTCATATGGAAGATTTTATAACAAATTCGTTAAAAAAACTTTTCCGCTTAAATTTTTCGTATTTAATAAAAAAAATATTATATTATTTACTCATAAAGACACAGATACAGAAAAATTAATAGAAGTATATAATATGCGTGAAAAAAATCGCATAGATGATGAAGATTATAAAAACAACGTAGTATTTTTACGTCTTTATCGATGCAAAAACTACATCAATAATATTGATAATTTAAGAATAGATATTGAAAGAGATTATAAAGGAATTTCGCAATTATACAGTTCTTATTGGAGTGATAGATATTTTCGTACAATTAAATTCCATCATAATGAAAATAATTTTTATCAAAAAATTTATGATGTAGTTCATATGCAAAAGGTTTACAAAGAATTGTGTTTATTTTTTGAAAATTGGAGTAATCACGCTTGGAATTTTTCTATTATTTCTCATAGAAACAACAAATTTAAAATTCGTATATCGTATCATTATTATTTCGATTCAGAATTTTCAATTGAATATTATAGATTGAGTACAGAAGAACAATTAAAAGAAATTTTATTGCCTCATATGATTGAATGTCATAATAAGGCATTAGTAGGTAATGATTATATTCGAATAATGGAGGTACGACATGAGTAAACATTTAACATCGCAGAGATATGTATATAAAATTCATTCAGCTAGATTAAGAAGAAAGAAATGGAAGTTACAACTTCCAATAAATGTTGCAAGAGAAAATCAGGAATTAATTGCTTTAAGTGAAAGTCAGATAATGAGATGGATAGATGAATTGAATAGAATTGAAGATTCAGAACTTCATATCTCTCATATCAAATCTCAAATCAAAAAATTAAAGAAAGAAACAAATCTTGCTATATCAAGACCAAAAATCAAAAAACTATATGCAGAATTGGATAGTTATCAATTTAAAAAGGATTATGTTTGTGTAGTTATTGATAAAGAAAAGGATTTTCACTACATTTATAAAAATGGTTTTGAGATAAATGGAATTAAATATAGATGGTTGCTTGGCACAACAGGTGGAGTAAAGAATAACACCATTGTTTTTATCAATGAAAAACTTCTTCCTGAGATAAAGAAAAGAATTAATAATGGACGTGATATGTCAATGAAATTTGCTCCTGCAAAACTTGAAGCTTATATCGCATTAGTATGCAGCTCCTCCACTCCTGTTTCGATGCCAAACGGTGTTGTTGTAGTTCGTGACTGTGTTACTCATTTTAAATCTGACATTATTGAATTAGATGACACTGGATTAGATCAACCAAGTATGAAATTTATTAAAGATAAAGAAGTTGAACTTATAGATAGTGATGGGTACGGTTTGGCAATGCCTAATCTTATGAAAAGATGGGGAGAAGAAATTGGGGAAAATTTCTTATTGCCAGGTTGTGTAATACGAAATTCATTTTGTAAAGGTGCAGTATTTCCAATAGATTTTCAGAAATTTGCATTAGACAATGGCTTTGAAGAAATAACAGATATATGGGGTAACACATATAAAATTAATAATGTTGAACTTATTTTAACAGAATCAATGCTTAAATTATGGGATTCTTATTCTTCTATTGAGGAGTATTTTAGAAATTGCGAAGAAAATAAATATACATTCGCAATCACGAAATCTTCTGAAGAAGAACTTGAAAACGTAAGAACTATGAATTATCAGTTTTTACAAAGTTATGATTTTACAGACGAACAAATTGACGAACTGATTGCTCCAACGGTAAATGAGATAAAAGATATTTTATCGGATGATTATAGAAAGACTATTCTTTATACAAAAGGAATTGGTTTAAATAAAAATAATGTTCAAAATCTTGACAATTCTTTTGCTACAGCTCTTATGATCGACCCATCTATGGCACAAGATCCATATATTAAAAGTCAAATTTATTCCATGATTAGAAAAAGAATAGACGAAGCAAAGGTAGGTGTTTTAAAAGTACCTGCCAACTACTCTCTTGTTTCAGGAGATCCGTATTCATTATGCCAGTCAATGTTTGGTATGGAAGTTACTGGATTATTAAAAGCTGGGCAAGTTTACTCAAAATATTGGATTGATAAAGATGTTGCACAGATTGTAAGTTTTCGTGCCCCAATGACATCTCATAATAATATTAGATTATTAGATGTCGTACATAATGAAGTAATGGATGAATTTTATAAATATATGACTACTCCTACTATTTTTAACAGTTGGGATACATGTGCAGATGCGATGAATGGTTTTGATAAAGATGGAGATTGTGTTATTAATACATCATTTCCTATTCTTGTCGAAAATACAAAAAAGTTACCTGCTATTGTATGTGTACAAAGAAAAGCACCAAAATGTATTCCATCCGATGATGATATTATGATGTCTAATATTAATAGCTTCGGAAATGCCGTTGGTGGGGTAACAAATAAAATTACTTCAATGTTTGAAGTTCAAGCGAGGTTTCCAAAAGGAAGTAGAGAATATAATATTCTTGATTATAGAATTAAATGTGGTCAGCTTTATCAACAGAATACAATTGATAAAACTAAAGGAATTGAAGCAAAACCAATGCCTGATACATGGTACAGCTGGATAGCAAATAAACTTTCAAAGGCAAAAGATTCTGATACTAAAAAGGATTTTTGGATAAATCGAAAGATAATAGCAGACAAAAAGCCGTATTTTATGCAATACATTTATCCATCTGAAAGAGCCGAATTAAATAATTACAAAAAGAAAAATAACGAAAAATGTTTAATGCGATTCAGAATTACGTTGGATGAATTATTGAAAAAAGAGAATAAAACAAAAGAAGAAGAACGTTTTTTATACTGTTATTATGATCGAATGCCTTTAGGAAACGCACCATGTACTATCAATAGAATATGTTGGAAAATTGAAGAATTATTTGATGGAAGATATTGTAATGCAGAATCTAATTTTGATTATTCTATTTTAAAAAGCGATGCCGAATATACAAATAAAGTATACAATAAAATCAAGAAAATATATGAGAGATATAAAAAAGATACTCAAAATTATATGCTTTACGCTAAAAAAGAGAGATTGAAATCAGATGAAAAGCAGATTCAAAAGTATCTTTTAAAGGAACAGTTTAGAGAGAACTGTTTAAAAGAATGTCCTAACGAAGATGAACTTTGCAATATTGTTCTTGATTTGTGTTATACAAAATCAAAAAACAGTAAGCAGTTTGCGTGGGATATTTGCGGAGAAACATTTATGAAAAATCTTCTAAAACGAAATGGGTATAAAATATCATATCCTGAGTTAGATGAAAATGGAGATATAGAGTTTAATGGTATGTGTTTTTCTATGAAAGAAACAGAAATCAAGGTAACTATTGATGTGGAGGATGATGAATGTCAGTTATTTTAAATGAAAAGGAACAAGCAGAAAAAATAATTGAGAAAGGTGAGGTTGGGAATAAACCAACTTCTACCCTCTTCCTATTATCGAAATACTACAGACAGGAAGAAAAACTTGGAGAGAAAAAAACAGCTCAAAAATTAAATGAGTTTATGGAGAAAAATTACAAAGGATATAATGAAGCGTTATGGGAAGATATTATTGAAGATATTTCAAAAAAAGGAAAAAAATATCTTTTGCAGGAAATTAAGTCAATTGATATTACAAAAGACGAGTTGGATAAAATTTTAAGTGTTGAAAATATAAAATACCAAAGATTATTATTTACTATGTTATGTTATGCAAAATTATATAACACTTTGTCAGATACAAATAATGGATGGGTTAATACAGAAATCAAAGAGATATATAAAGTTGCTAGAGTTACAGTAAGATATAGAAATGACAAATTCTTGTATTTAAACGATCTTGAGAATACAGGGTTAATCTCTTTTTCTAATAAAAATGATAATCTGAATATGAAAGTTAATTTTATTAACAATGACAGTGATGTTATATTAAAGATAAAAGATTTTAGAGAACTTGGTTATGAGTATCAGAATTATATTGGTGATGGTAAATTCATTCGCTGTTCTGAATGTGGGCGACTTGTAAAAAGAAAAAATAATTATGATAGAAGTACAAAATATTGCAGAGAATGTGCCAATTACATCCAGTTTAATCAAAAGAAAATATGGGATCGGGAAAATAAATAAATGTAAATCCGAAAAAGCTAAAAGTCTTGAGAGCCTTGATTTTACTAGGGTTTCAGATACTACTTCCGTTTTTCTTTATATGTATAGTAATAAGAGATTAAAACAATGAAATCAGCCTTTCTTGGCTAATAAAACAGAGAATAATAAAATGTAAACATCAAGTACATATTCATTGTACCTTACCTTCTATAATCGGTGACTGTATTACAGTTCTTGTAGTATGGTCACTGATAATTCTTAAATATTATAGCGGAATGACGAGCAATGGAAGCTCACTTGGCTCATAACCAAGAGTATGCAGGTTCGAGTCCTGTTTCCGCAACTCTCCTACTTGTAGGCGGCAGGTTTCGTGTCGTTAAATAAACTTAGCAATAAGGATAAAGCAGGAATGTCTTTAGTTTGCGTAAGACACTGCGACTGCGTATAGCAGTTTGACGGAAAACACAGATAATCTATACCAAGTCTAAGGTCAGAGGGCAACTGCTAATGACTATTTATGAATCTTTGTAGATTTGATAGCTCTGATAAGCTTGATAATTCTTAGATAAGTTGATTTGGTAGGCGTAATGAGAAATGCGCTGTATTAACATGGAAACATGGGTATGATTACTGTCTTATTGGTGCGATTTCCGCAAGAAAAAGTGCTAATATTGATTGTTACAACGTTTCTTAATGCGAAAGCAAGGAACAGAACAATGAAGCAAGTCGATAGCAAGACGAACAGAATGGTGATGATTGGGCTGTACTCAAAAGGTACAGATGGTCAGATGTACACCTCATCGTTCATTTTTATGCAAATATTAATTACAACATACTTTTGAAGAAGAAAATATAATGATATTTATTAAAAGGTAAATTGATTAAAGGACAAGCAAAAGTGTGTATGACCACAGAGAGAAAAACAACTTATTCACCTGCAATATGGTGACATATAACACTCGCAAGGTGTTATGTGAGAAAGTACAAGTACGTGCAACTCTAATAGGCTGCAACCTATGAATCTCGCAAGGAAGAATGTGCAGAAAGAAAATCTATAATACTTTGTGGTAAGAGTTTGCCAGTTGTGTCAAAGCTGGTGTTGTTGCTAACTACAAGCTAATCGCTTGTGTGATAAACTGTGTCCAACCACAGTAGATGTTAGTGTATTGAGTCAAATATCTCAGCTCATATTAAGTAAGGATCTCATACTTCGGTATGGGATTTTTTATTTTGGGAATTAGTTCAGTTTGGTTAGAACGCCTGATTTGGGTTCAGGAGGTCGTGGGTTCAAATCCTACATTTCCAACTATTATCCTACTTTGTAGGAAATAAATCAAGAAAGAAGTGAAAATTATTAAGTACATTTCAAAAAATGAAATTAAAAAATTATTATCTGAAGGTGTAATTAGAAACACAAGACGAGGATATGTAGATCGGAATGGCGAACATATTGGGTATTATAAAACTTGTGGTGGAAAGCGTTACATTGAAGATAAATACGTTAAGTAGGTTCTGCCTATGAAAAATCGAATTGAATATAAAGGTTTTTACATTGACAAGACTGAAAATGGCTATCGTATCTGTAGACAAGAAGATACAGAAAAGCATACCCATCTCTCGAATCTTAATCCATCATATAGGCTCATAGATAATGTATTATCAAATAAAATTCCTACTCATTGTGGATGTTATTATTTAGAATCACATGCCAGATTAAGTTATGATGAAAATTATATTAGGAAGATTCGTGAGTATATTAAAGTAAAGCAGAATAAAAGTAAACAAGTATATTACAATCCTGGTAGAAAGCGTTCTGGTGGGAGTTTTTAATTTTATGGAGGAAAAGGAAATGGCAACTAGTAAATTAAAGTTTACAAGAACAACTACAGATAAGTTAACAGTAAAGGCAGGTACACTCTCAGAGGATTGTACCACTATTACATATACAGATGAGAATGATATGGAGCAGGAAGTCAAGGTAACTGATCTGCTTACTTCATTTAAAAATCAAGTAATTGATTTTACTGTTGCATTAAAGACAGATGAGGAGCTGGATGTTCCGTCTGATGAAGAGTAATAGAGAGTTGGTGAATGATTGTTTAATATTGAAAAATTCAAAGAAGAACTTTCAAAATATGGACTAACTCTTGAAACATATGACAAGATTATCACAGATATTGACTCAAAAATTGATGGTGAAAATGATTACGATTGGTCAGAAATCAAGGATAAATATGGAATTAATTGTAACTCAGACACTATTCGTAAGTCATCTTCTACTCCATTTGGAGGTAAGATGAGAAGTGAGTATGAAAAGTATAAGACTGGATTAAATAAAACAAAGAATAATTCTGATAGTGAGTTGGATGTAAAAATTCAAGAACTAAGACGAGAACGAATTAAATTACAAACAAGCAATGTAGAAAGAAATCGTCTTGATAGGTCTGAAGCACGACAAGAAATGTATTATGAATATGTTGGAAATGTGGTTCAGACTTTACCATTGCCAGATTTCCAACCAATTGAAGATAATGTTCATCATGAAATCAATTATCTTGTTGGGTTAGCGGATATTCATTATGGTGCAACGTATAAAAGTATCAATAATGAATATTCACCAGAGGAAGCAAAAAGACGATTTGAATATCTTACTTGCAGATTAATTCATTTTATACAAGAAAAACACATTACAACTTTAACAGTTGTTTCGTTAGGAGATTTGATCCAAGGTGTACTTAGATTAAGTGATTTGAAAATTAATGACAGTTCTATTGTAAAGGCTACAGTAGAGATTTGCCGATTGATTGCACATATGCTTAATGAATTATCTGCTTACGTGAATATTTCATATTATCATACGCCATCTGCTAATCATACGCAGATTAGAGTGTTGAATACAAAAGCATCAGAATTAGCTGATGAAGATTTAGAGTACCTTATGGGGAATTATATTAAAGATTTATGTGCCAATAACGAAAGAATCAATGTACATTTGGCAAATGAAGGTGATGATTTTATCGAAGTATATGTACCAGGCAATGAAATTATCGCCATGCATGGTCATCAAATTAAGAATGTCGAAAATGCAGTAAGAGATATTAGCATTTTGCATAAGAAATTCTATGATACGATTTTGCTTGGACATTATCATAATGGAAAAGAAATTCCATCTCATGAGGGCATCTTGGGAGATGCAGAAGTTTTAATTAGCCCATCTTTTGTTGGTTCTGATCCATATAGTGACAAGTTATGCAAAGGAAGTAAGGCTTGTGTGAAAGTTTATGGATTCGACAAATTGCACGGACATTTAGAGACTTACAAATTTATTTTAAATTAAAAAAAAACAATAGTTTAACGATTATGAGGATAGTTTTATACTATCCTCTTTTATTTTTATTTATTTTGTATAGGAGGAATATAAAATGGCTACATATAATGTACATGCAGGTCACTGTCCACAGGATCAGGGTGCTTATGGTGCAGTTGGTATTTTACAGGAGTCTGTTGAAGACAGAATCGTTAAGAATGCTGTAATTGCAAAGTTAGAAGCACTTGAACATACTGTTTATGATTGTACATGTGATGAAAATACATCACAGAATGGTTGTTTAGCAGCGATTGTTGCTAAATGTAATTCACATAATGTTGATTTAGACATATCTATACATCTCAATTCTGGTAGAGATGACTATGAAGGTGATGATTCTACTGGTGGTACAGAAGTGTATGGATATGATAACGAAACAGAGGAAATAGGTTCAAAGATATGTCAGGCAATATCCGAGAAGCTTGATATAAGAAATAGAGGATTTAAAACCAATCCAGGACTTTATGTTCTTAGAAACACAAATGCCCCTGCTATTTTGATCGAATGTTGCTTCGTAGATGACAGAGATGATGCAAACAGATGGAATGCAGAAGCTTGTGCAGAAGCTATTGTTGAAGCTTTGACAGGAGAAGTTGTATCCGACAATTCTGATGAAGATTGTTCTGACAATGATAGTTCAGATAATAATGAAACTACAGGTGGTAGAACTAATAATGATTTAGGTCATGTTGATGTTTATTACAGAGTTAAGACAAATCGTTGGTGGGATGAAGTTCATGATAGAGATGATTGGGCTGGCGCCGGTGATGATCAAGCAATTACCGGTATCGCTATTGGTGTTAGTGAAGGTTATGTAAGATATCAGGTTCACTTACTTAATGGCGATTGGCTTCCTGAAGTCGATGGTTATGATATTGACGATGATGAAAACGGCTACGCAGGAAATGGCAGAACACCTATTGATGCATTAAAAGCAGTATTCTATACACCCGATGGTTATGAATATCAGTGTTTATATATACAGGTATCTCCAAAGGGTATGGACGAATATTACCCTGTTCAGATAGATGACCAAACAGTTAATGGACAGGACGGATATGCTGGTTGTTTTGGCAGATATATTGATAAGGTTCAGCTTTGGGTTGAATAAGAATTTATGAGGGAGTAGACCAAATTGGGGCTACTACCCTCTTTTGATTAAATATTAATTAAGAATGAAAGGAATTTAAAAACATGAACAAAACAGAATTAATTAAAGTAATTAAGGATACAGTATCAGAAACATTAGAAGGTGTAACTGTAAAGGATACAACCGTATTTGTAGATGCAACAATTAAGGCAATTCAGGATGCGGTTATCAAAGGCGAAAAGGTTCAGTTAGTTGGTTTTGGTACATTTGAAGTTGTTGAAAGACCTGCAAGAGAAGGTAGAAATCCGCATACAGGTGAATCACTTCACATCGAAGCCTCGAAAGCTCCTAAATTTAAAGCAGGTAAAGCTTTTAAAGATGCAGTGAAGAATGCTTAATCTGAAAGGTTGTGATTATTATAAATACATTACATTTTGATGACCATGAAGATTTTGCTTGTGCTGTTTCAGACGTATACGACAGAGTAAAATTTGATGATGAATATAATTCAGTAGATGTTGTTGCTAAATATGAAGATGCAAAAGAGATTATTCGTGAACTTGTTGGAATCGGATATGATATTGCATTTATCAATGAATTAGCAAATCCTGAATGGGACGGATATGATGACGCTTTCGTTATCAGCTTATTAGATGACGAAATTTGGTGTGAACCTGTAAAGCGAAAAGATGGTTATATCTTTGTTGAAGCTGATGTTGTATACATCTTTGATGATTGCAATTCTAAGATTATTCCGAAGATTGAATCTGATGAGGTATATGAAGTAGAAATTGGTTATGAGTATGATAACTGTGATGGCGATTGTGAGAATTGTGATTGTTATAATGTAGATACTACTTCTACCTATAAGATTAATGGTAGATATGTAGACAAGGAAACTTATGAAAAGTATATCGAAGATATTCAGAAAAAATATTTAGAAAAATTTAAAAAATCAATTGAATATTGGGGAATTTGCAATGAAATGAATGAGTATTCCATGTTACTTAATCGGTGAATGAATTATTTAGAGTGTGTGGTGTGTGCTGCACACTCTTTTATTATCCTCTCATAGACCACTAAAGATGTGGGGCAGTCTGTAAAACTGTCATCTTCGGATCGGCTTGGAGCATTACCAAGTGGGAGGACTAGGTTAATCTGTTTGATTAATAAAGAGAATTATAAACATAAAGTTTATCTCTACCTTCAATAAATTAATAGATTGGAGGAATATAATGGCGAGTAAATTATATAATTTTTCACCTGAACAATTACAAAGCTTGCTAGATTCAAGAAATACATATACAGAAATTCTTAGAGTCGCAGGTATAAATTCATCAAGTAGTACAAATACGTTAAAAAGAATCATAAAAGAATATAAATTAGATACTTCTAAATTTGAAGAAAACAGAAAATTATATAAACAACAAATGGCAAAAATGTCTTTATGTTCAGAATATAATATTGAATCGAAATTACATAGAAATACAAAAACAAATAGTCATAAATTAAGAAATAAATTGATTGAATTCGGTTACAAAGAAAGTAAATGCGAATTATGTGGTATATCCGAATGGCTAGGAAAACCTGTTAAATTACAATTGCATCATATTGATGGCAATCATGATAATAACGAATTATCAAACTTGCAAATATTATGTCCCAATTGTCATAGTATGACAGATAATTTTGGTGTATATAATTCCAAAAGAGCAAAAGAGCCAACATTAGTATGTAGCGAATGTGGTATAAAAATTAGCAGTCATAGCAAAAGTGGACTATGTGTTTCTTGCTCACACAAGCATAAGAGGGAAAATGCAAAAACAAAATATATTAATAGAGTTAAAATTATTTGTCCATGTTGTAAAACAAATTTAATGAATTCAACATCTACAATGTGTGAATCTTGTTATAACAAAAAGAGAATAGAAAAATTATATAATATAATTTCACGAGATAATTTAAAAGAATTGATAAGATCTACCTCGTTTACTCAAATTGGCGATATGTATAATGTTAGTGACAATACAATACGAAAATGGTGTGATAAATATAATTTACCAAGAAAAGTATCAGAAATACAAAAATATACAGAAGAAGAATGGATAAATATTTGAAAGAAGTAGCTTAGTTTACCACTATCCTACTTCTTTTTTATATATGAAAGGAAGTGAGATTATTGAATGGTAAAATAGCAGATAAATTAGATCCAGTTACAGATGAGGAATGGGCAGAGGTTAATGAGTTTAATAGAAATATGGTTGAAGATTACCTCAGTAATCAGACTCATCTTTCACCGCATAGTTTACATGCTTATAGGTCTGCATTAAAGATATTTTTCGTATGGGTTAAAAATAACCTAAATAACAAAAACTGCATAGAAATTAGAAAGAAAGAATTTCTTCGCTATATGAATTTTCTTGCTAATCGTGGGCTATCTGAAGCTGCAATTAAATTTAAAAAGTCTTCTGTCAGTGCATTGAATAAATTCATCGAGAATTTCTACGATGAGGACTATCCTACGTTCCGTAATTATGTAACTGCTGAGATGCAAGTGCCAAAAACAGGTAAGGTTTTTGCAAAAGAACCATTAACGCCTGATGAAATGGATAACTTATGTTCTGTATTGGCTGAACGTGAAGAATGGCAAAAATTAGCATATGTAAAGTTTACATATTCTACAGGATGCAGACATGCAGAGAGTTTACAGTTGCTCAAAGAGGTTGTTAATTATGAGCCTAAGAGGAAAATTGTAACAATTGTCGATGAAGATGGTAAAGAACAAGAAGTAGAATCTGTTTCTTACAAAACACATGAGATTCGTTGCAAGGGACGTAGTGCCGTTGGTAAGGTTAGAAAATTGCAGTTTGGACAAGATGTAATGGACGCATTAAAGAAATGGCTTGAAGTGCGTGGCGATGATGATTGCCCTTATATGTTTGTCGTAAAAACTAAAGATGGTTCAAAGGTACGACAGATTGGATATAGTGCATTCAATGATTGGTGCATAAATGAATTTTCTGAAATTGTTGGCAGGAGAACGACTCCACATAATTTCCGGAGAAGTCGTGCAACCAATCTGGTATGTTATGACCATCGTGCATTGGAAACTGCACAGAAACTTTTGGGACACGAATCTTCCGAAACAACTCAGATGTATGTCATCCGTGAGGACACAGAAGATGCCGATGAAGCTTTCGTCTAACATCAACAACTCAATCTTAACAAGAAAGCATAGTAATGTGATATTTGAGCCGAGAGGTGACGACAATGTAGAGAATAAATAGACATAACAAGCTGCTCACATCCAAAAGAAGTGATGGCGGTCTGTCAATCCGTTGATAGATTTTTACAAGTGAGCTGTCACTGACCGATATGTGACATAAATATAAAGGTCGGTTTGCGAAATTATTGACCTTTGGAATGGTCTAAAACTTCCCACTGCTACTGCTCATTGGCGGTGTTATGGAGAGGTCGCTCCTCTCCTTATTATTGGGCTTTCGCCAAGCGGCAAAGGCACAGGATTTTGATTCCTGCATTCGTCAGTTCGAATCTGACAAGCCCAGTTAGAATAAAAGGAAAACGAAAAATAAAAGAAAGGAGTATATATATATAATGGCATATTTACAGGTTACTGAAAACGACTTGGAAATTGGCGATATATTAAGTATTACAAGTGATAATGGTAAAACTTTAAAAGCTTTACAGATGCTTATTGGAAATCAAACAAAAGCAAGTATGAGTATTGATTTTGATAACAATTGTCTTGTTTTTAAAGTAAATGATACAGATATGAATTTACCACAATTACAGTGTAATTTGTCAAAGTCTACTATTAAAAATATGATTTGCGGATTAAAAGAATTTTACAATTTATTAAGTGAGGAGGCAACAGAATAATGAAAATTTTACCTGAAAGAAGTATTGAAAACGATATCTATACTACAGTAATTAAACCGACAGAATTTGGTACAGCAACTGTTACTGCCGATGCAGAAATTGAAATGCTAAAAGATACACCTCAGATTTTGAGATATGCAGATATTGATTTTAAGGATAAATTTGTAATTACTGATAAAATTCCTACTATCTCATCTGATCCAGGTGCTGTTGAAGTATCTCTTAATTTGAACAATAAAGAGTTTACTATTGATGAAAACTTTGAAGTATCTTTATCTGTTGATGCAAACAAAATTGTTGATGCGGAGTTAGATAGCACTGTATTTACAGATAAACATGATTTAGCAATGGCAAAGATTATTCTTTACGAAACAAAAGTTATTGCACAGATTAAGAAATTACTTGATGTTGCAAGAAGTCATGTTACTACTTTTGAACAGACAGTAGAACAGACTTTATAATTTAATGGGTGGACTCTTCCACCCTAAATATGCCAGAACCATGATAATCAAAATCTTATATTTATGTACGCAAAGGATATAGGATGTGAGTGGTTCATCGCCATTATCTCGCTTATGTTCTTTGCGGTCTTCGGACTGACATTGTAGAAACAATGGGATCGTCCTATGCAACTTAGATGAAAGCTCGGAGTTTGAGGAGATAATGAGAAAGACAATAAAATATTTTGTTTACTTTTAGTTAATATTGGTATATAATATTTTCATCAAATAATAAAGTGGGGTGAATATATTATGGCATTATTATCATTTAAAAATGTCTATGAAGCAAATATTCCGTTTAATAGCGCGGATGAATTGTCATTTGATACAAGAAGAGATGTTGTAACTGGTGAGGTTACAGAATATCTCGTATACTGTGATGGTATGGAACAAGAGGTTGATAAGGCAACTTATGAAGCTCTTGTTAAACTTCAAAGATAATTAATTTTTCTTTTTATACTTTTAATTTGATATTTGTTATTAAAAGAGTTGTTTCGTTTGAGACGACTCTTTTGTTATATGCACCTATCTTTTGGCAAGAATGAAGTCTCCAAAACTTCTAACCTGTGTTCGATGCGCAGTGGGTGTGCTAAGTGAAGTAAATTGCACTTTCATTGGAAATTTAATATTGGAAATTATGAGAAGTCATTTTGTATGAAGTGGCTTCTTTTTATATTGGAATAAAAGGAAGGAAGTGATTACTATAGCTAATTTAAAACAAGCAAAAACAGATGATGAAATTAAGAAGCTAACTGTAAATTCGGTAAAATCAGCATACCATGAATTAGCTTTAGACTACAATCATCTTCTTAATCTGGATTATGTATACTGCCCTCATTGTGGAAAATGGAAAACTGTAAAGGCGTTTTATTCTTCTACTGAGACAGCAAGTGGAATTGAACATTTTGCATGTAAAGAATGTTTAATAGATATGTGTACTGATAAAGACAAGGATGGAAATCGAATAGATAATAAACAAAAAACTATAAATACATTTAGAAGACTTGATTGGGTGTTTATTGATTCTGATTATGAGTCACAAATTAACACATTAGCTGAAGGTGTTGGTGAAAAAAATCGTGCCACGGCAGCACAACAATATATTGTTATGGTTAAATCATTACCACAATATAAAAATAAACATTGGTGCGATTCAGAATTAAGTGTTGAAGATGACATAGAAAATAATTCTGAAGATGTAAAAATCGTACAAAAAACATTACGTGCAGCTAAAAAGAGATTTGGCACGGATTATAATAATGAAGAATTAATGTTCCTTGAGAATGAATATCAAGACTGGATTTCGAGATATGATTGTTCACAAAAGGCACAAGAAGAAACGTTTCAGAATTTGTCAATACTAAAACTTATGAAACGAAATGCAATTAAAAAGGGGGCTTCTACAAAAGATTTAGATTATTCATATCAGCAATGGCTTGATACAGGTAACTTAAAGCCCAAACAAAATACTCTTGATACATTTTCAGATGCTCAAACAATGGGTACTTTAATTCAGAAATATGAGGAAACACGCCCTCTTCCTGAAATAGATCCAGAACTTGCAGATGTTGATAAAATTGGCACTTATATAGATGCTTTTTATAGAGGTCATGCATCAAAAATGCTTGGTCTAAAAAACAGATTTTCAAATATATATGAACGAGTAATGGCAAAATATACTGTCAATCCACCATCTTATGATGAGGAATCAGATAGTGAAATTCTATTTGATAAGATTTTTGGTAGCAAGGATGATGAATAATTATGGCTATCGCAAAGAAAGAAAAGAAAAAGTCATTACAAGAAGTATATCAAGAAAAATCTGAGCGTGTTTTAGAAGGGGTTGCTTATTGGGCATCGTTCTATAGAAAAAATCCACAAAGATTTGTACTCGAATATCTAAATGTAAAATTAAAGCTATTTCAAAAGATTTTAATATACATGATGATGGTTAGTACAAACTTCATGTATATTGCTAGTCGTGGCTCTGGTAAAACGTGGTTAACTTCTTTGTATTGTGTTGTACGTTGCATCTTGTATCCTGGGACAAAAATCTGTGTTGCTTCGGGGTATAAATCTCAATCACTAGAGGTTATTCAAAAGATAAATGATGATTTTATGAAAAATTATGGTTGGGGTTCAGCTAATCTTCGTTCTGAAATTTCTGAAATTTCTACTTCTATAAATAATGCTCATGTTGATTTTCGTAATGGTAGTTGGATAAAAATCGTTAGTTCAAATGACTCGGCTCGTCATAACAGAGCAACGCTCATAGTCGTGGATGAGTTCAGGATGGTTGATTTGAATACAATTAATACAGTTCTTCGTAAATTCTTAACAGCTCCACGTTCGCCTGGTTATCTTAATAATCCAAAATATGCTCATCTTCAGGAGCGTAACATCGAAATGTATATGTCATCTGCGTGGTATAAGTCTCATTGGAGTTTCGAGAAATTAAAAGCTTACTATGCAAACATGCTTGATGATACTAAGCGTTACTTTTGCGTAGGTTTACCTTATCAGTGTGCTATACGAGAAGGTTTATTATCTCGTGAGCAGGTCGAGGATGAAATGTCTGAGGCAGACTTTGATCCTACTGCATTTAAAATGGAAATGGGTGCTGAATGGTATGGTGATACTGATGGTGCTTTCTTTAAATTCGATGATATATCTCCAAGGAGAAAGATACGAAATTCTTTCTATCCTCTTGAAATTTATAAAAATCATCAAATCAAAATTCCAGAATTAGTTCCAAATGAAAAACGAATATTATCTGTCGATGTAGCTTTGCTCGCAAGTAAAAAGCATAATAATGATGCTGCTGCTCTTATAATTAATTCTGCTATTCCAACAGAAAAAAATGATTATATATCTAATATTGTTTATATAGAAACACATGAAGGAATGACTACAGACGAGTTAGGTATTCTTGTTATGAGATTATTTTATCAATTCAATTGTACAGATTTGGTATTGGATACTAATGGACAAGGTATTGGCGTTTATGATTTTATAATTAAACCTCAGTATGATGCTGAGTATGGAATTACATACGAAGCAATGACTTGTATTAATGATGATAATATGGCTGATAGATGTAAAATTAGAAATGCAAATAAGGTCGTATGGTCTATTAAAGCTACTGCTGATTTTAATACAAAGGCAGCCATTGCATTACGTGCAGGATTTCAGAATGGTTCTATTAATCTTCTTACTTCTGAATTTGAAGCAGAAGAATTGGTAAAAAAGATTCGTGGATATTCTAAGATGACATCAAAGGAACAAGCGTTATTAAAATTACCATATATACAAACTTCTCTTATGGTTAATGAATTAATAAATCTTGATCATGAGATAAAAGGAACAAATATAAAAATTGTAGAAAAACCAGGAATGCGTAAAGACCGATTTTCATCTCTTGAATACAATTTCAAAATTTGTCAAGATTTAGGATTTAAATTAAAACCAAAGAATACAGATGTCGAGAGTCTCATTAACAAACTTCCAATTCGTCAAGGTAAGCGATTTTCAATGTTTAATTAAAGGAGGTGCATTAACGAAAAATGCCAAGAACAAAGAAAGCGGATGCTAATGCACCTGCTACTACAAATACAACAAGAAAGACAAACAATACGTCTTCTACTCAATCAAAACAGCCTACGGCTGCTGAGATGAAAGAATTCTATGAAAAAAATAAGCGTAGAATTGAAAATTTTGATGCAGCAAATGATGCGTTTACTAATTTTAGAGATACATCAAAATCGACAACCTACACTACTATTAGCAATTTTAACAAAGAAGATCTGAGAAGTTATTTACAGAATATTACTTCTAATGAGGTCAATTTAAGAAATTTATCAAGATATCTTTATTATCGTTCACAAGTATATTTCAGATTAATTGCATATAATGCGAATATGTTTTGTTTAGATGCGAGAACTGTTATTCCTGATTATGATTTGGTTGAAGATAATGATAAAGATGCGATGGTGAAATCATATAATGATACATTAAAAGTCCTTGATAAAATGAATTTACAGTATGAATTTCTCAAAGCATATATGACATGTTTTAGAGAAGACGTATTTTATGGTTGTTATTATTTCAACCCAGAGTCAGATGGGAAAACGCCATTCTTTATTCTCCCACTTCCAGCGGATTATTGTAGAATTTCTGGTGTATATACGGATACAGGTGATTTCGCATTTACAATGAATATGGATTATTTTAAAAGAAATAAAGATTTATTAGACATTTGGGGTGAACCGTTTGTTTCTATGTATAATAAATCGCAGCAAAGCGGAGAAAGTAAATGGCAACCAATTGGAGAGCAAGGTGTATGTTTGAAATTTCATGCTGAAGACTGGGAAACCATTGTTCCTGTATTTAGTGGATTGTTAAATTCGTTAATAAATTTATTGGATCTCGAAGATATTCAGAGTATTGCAGATCAGCAGGAAATATACAAAATGATTTGGATGGAACTTGAAACATTGTCTGGTGCAGACGATGTAAATGAGTGGAAAGTTGATCCAGATTTAGTATTACCTTATTGGCAGAGAATGGTAAACGAAGCTTTACCTGACTATACTTCTGCTGCTATTATTCCTGGAAAAATTAATCAAATTAGTTTTGATAGTGACAAGGCAACAGATACAAATAAGGTTGAAAACGCTACAAAAACAGTTCTCAATACCTCTGGTGGAGCGCAAATCTTAAATTCTAGCTCTATTTCAGGTTCTACGGCATTTAATGCCGCTATTAGAGCAGATACAGAATTCGCTATCTCTATGCTTTTACCTCAGACACAAGCCATTGTAAATAGAATTATATCTTATTATGTTGATAATCCAAGTTTTATTAAGTTTATTGAAATATCTGTTTATACAAAAGATGCTTATAAAGATAATATTCTCAAAGACAATACATATGGTCTTGCGCCAAAATTATTGGTAAATAGTCTAAATGGTTTTTCAGAAAGAGAAACATTGTCTCTTCATTTCTTAGAAAACGAATGTTTAAATCTTAATTTTGTCCCAGTTCAAAGTTCACATACAACATCAAATACAGGTGATAATGAAGGAGTTAAACCTACTCTTTCTGATGCCGAAATTTCAGATGATGGCGAAGCTAGTCGTGATAAGAAAGATAAGGCTAAAGGCTAAATAAGGTGGTATCTTAATATGAAATACAATTTTATTAAAACCTCCGACAAGGAGACAAAGGAAAATCTTCTCAAAGAAGGTTTTAAATTGGTATCTCAAGATGGGAACGTGGCAACATTTTTGAATAACCACTCTCTCACTTTTGAAAATACAAACAATAAAATTCAGTATAGCAACATGCTAACATTTTAACCACTCTCCTGCTTTGAGTGGTATATCAACAAAGAAAGGAGGAATAGGTTAAATAATGCCAAAAAAGAAGAAAAAACGAATTATGTCTATTGATGAGCTGTATGAGTTCTGTCTAAAAAATAATTTTGCTCATTTTGATAGTAATGAATTCGGTAAAGAACTTATGGTTCGTATGAATGGTAATTTTGAAAAAACTTCTAAAGATAAAGATAAACATAAAGAGTCTCTTACTCCATTCGTCAGTCGTGCATTTCACGATCATGTCAATCTCAATAAATCGGAAATCTCCGAAGAATCTTTTAATGAAAATGTCCCATCAGCAAACTTTCGTCCAATCTTAGCACATATCACTACCAATTCAGATAATGAATTAGACTTCGGTAGCCATGATTATTATGTGACTACTGACAAAGATGGTAACGACAAAGTTGTATACGAAGAACAGCCTATCGGCGTTATTGATGGCACAAAGACTACTATTGAATATGATGAAGATGCTGGCGTAAATCGTGCAGTTTTGCATGGTTATTTATACGATGAGTATTGTCAGGACGCTATTGAGATTCTTAATAGACGTGGAACTGTAGATTGTTCGGTGGAATTATGCATTAGGGAGTTATCATTTAATACTGCTAATAAAACATTGCAGTTAGATGATTTTTATGTATCAGGTCTTACTCTTCTGTCAAAGGATGTATCCCCTGGTATGGCAGGAAGTAATTTTAAAATTGAAGATTTCGCTGTAAATGCAGAAACAGTAACATTTAACACAGACAACAAATTGGTTGAAACTTTAGAGAAATTAACTAATATTCTTGAGAGTTTTGATATAAATCAAAAATCAAAGGAAGGAGGAACAAATAACAAAATGACAAAATTTGAAGAGTTACTTGCCAAATATGGTAAGACTGCTGAAGATGTAACATTCGACTATACAGAAATGTCAGATGAGGAACTTGAAGCAAAATTCGCTGAGATGTTCGATGATGACAATTCAGAAGGAGACAACTCAGGTAGCGGAGAATCTGGTGAGCCTTCCAATGATGGAGAAGGTGATGGTGAAGGAGTTTCTGATCCAGATGGTAATGAAGGAGAAAGTCAGACTTTTGAAAAGATTGTTCGTACATATGAAATCAGTCATGAAGATACAAGATATGCACTTTACCAGCTTTTATCTGAATATGAAGATGCTGATAATGAGTGGTACTTTATCAACGCTGTTTACGATGATCATTTTACATATGAGAACTGGAATGGTGATAAAATCTTCGGTCAGAACTATACAAAAGACGGTGATAATGTAGCTTTTGATGGAGAAAGATACAATTTACATCGTGAACTTTTAACAGATAGTGAATTTGCAGAGTTACAGTCTATGCGTTCAAACTACGCTGCACTCAAAGAGTTTAAGGAGACAGCAGAAAAGAATGAACTTCATGCAAAACGTGAGAAAATTCTTGCAAATGAAAACTTTGCTTCTATTTCTGAAAAAGATGAAGAAGGAAATTTCATTAATAAGGATTTTGAGAAACTGTATACAAATATGGATAACTACTCTCTCGAAGATTTAGAGAAGGAAGCAAAACTTATCTATGCGGATTCTAATATGAAAACTTTTGCAGCTACCACTGATAAAACTCAGAAAAAGTCAACCGTAAAAGTATTTGCTAATGTAAACAAGTCTAAGAAGGATAACCGTTACGGAAATCTTTTTAGCAAATAAAACAAGAAATATAAATCAATGTAATGACACTCAAATTGAGTGTCTTTTTTAATGCAAAAATTTAAGGAGGAAAAATAAATGATTCAGATGACTATTGCAAAACATGCAGTGGCTTTCCCTTCTAAAGTTCTCGCAAGAGATGGTGGAAAGCATATTTATAACATTCAGTTAGCAGAAGCAGCAAGTGCTTATGTAGACAACGGATGGTTCGTTGGTAAGGGTGAATTCGTAGAGTTAGATCTTTATAAAGCAGCAGCACCTACTTCATTTGAAGGAAAGGTCGTTGGTAAAGCGAACAATGGAAATTTTTATGTAGAGGTAATAACTCCTGGAGATGCCCTGTTTGTATACCAGGTGCCAATGATCGAGGAGACATATAGCAATACATTTAAGAAAGAAAGCAACTATACAAATGCTCCTACTCAGGTAGTTAGAGCTTATGAACTCGCAGTTGGTGATGTAGTTGAAATTTCAGCAGATGGATTTTCTGGTGAAATTGCTGTTAAAGACGGTGTTGAACTCAAAGCCATTTCTGGTGTAACTGCTGCTATGCAGCTTACAAAGAAAGCCTAATTTTTGAGAAAGGAGAAATAAATAAATGTTAGATACAAGTGTAAAAAATCTTATGTTTGACCTCGGTGCAGGTCGTGAAATTTATGATGCTGATTCTAATCGTGTAATTTCTAAGGCAGAAGCTAGTGACACAATTAGAAAGGCTTGTTTTGAATACCTTGGACTTACTAAGGATTCTTCTAATAAGCAGATTAAGAGAGCGTTAAACTCTGAGAGAGGAACACAGTTCTTCGAGGTAATTGAGGAAATTATTGATACTCAGATTGCTCATGGTCTTTCTGAGAATGAGTTTTTCAACAATTATGTTGAGTCAAAGAATATGAAAGATGGAGACGTAAATGAATTCTGGGCTGATGATGAAGTATTACTTACTGTAAGTAAGGTTTCAGGTGATTCACATGACTTTGATAGTAGAGTCCGTGTAGCGTAAGTTACATGAAAAAATATGTATTTAACTGCTGGAAACCCCTAAAGTTAATCACACTACAACGTAGACATGAAATATAGTCAAGCGTGAAAGTTACGAAAGTAGAAAAAAGTGATTAAATGGCACATGGTTAAATCCTAAATGTCAATTATTTTTTTAAACAGAGAATAATGAAATGGGCAATCAGCAACGAAGTCTCGAATAGAGAAACGCTCAACGACTATCCCATTGGTTATAGAAGTATAACAACAGGAGTACGGCTCAAGTGAGTGGGTGAAAATCCCTTAAATGGAAATGGTACACATCCAAAATTGGATGAAGATATAGTCTGTTCTCATATGAAAGTATGAGGAGTTATTAACTCAACTGGGGTAATGTCCCAATAAAATATTATTTTCCAAAACATAAAAATAGAAATGAGATGATGCAATTGAGAAGTAAAGAAAATACTATTTGTGGAATTTATTGCATCGAGAATTTAATAAATAAGAAAAAATATGTAGGTCAATCAGTCAATATATATAATAGATGGTCTTCTCATAAAGGTGAATTAAATAGAAATTGTCATTGTAATGGACATTTACAAAATTCATGGAATAAATATGGAGAAGAAAATTTTAAGTTTTATATATTAGAAAAATGTTCAAAAGATAACTTGGATAAAAAAGAAATATATTACATAGATACATTTAAAACATTAGATGAAAACTATGGATATAACGATAAAGATGGTGGACAAGACGGATCAGTTTCTAAGGAAGCTAATGAAAGAAAAAGCCAATCATTAAAAAAATATTACGAAGAAAATCCAAATAAAAAAGATGAACTTTCAAAAAGAGCCTTTAAGCAATGGAGTAATCCAAAAATAAAAGCAAAAATTCTTGGTGAAAATAATGGAATGTATGGTAAAACTCATACAAAAGAAGCAAGGCAGAAAATATCAGAAGCACAAAAAGGACATATTTCAAAATATAGAAATTTAACGCCTGTATTGTGTATTGAAACAAATAAAATATATGAATGTTCTGCTGAAGCACAGAAACAATTAAAAATTACAACTTCTATATTGGAAGTGTGTAAAGGAAATAGAAAAACGGCTGGTGGTTATCACTGGCAATTTGTGGAAAATAATATATAAGTTAAACATAAAGATCTATCCAGCGTTTAGGTTCTGGTCAGTCTTATCATGTTGATACAGCAGTATATGGTATCAAGGTTGGTGGAGATATTCGTCTCTTCTTAACTGGACGTAAGGATTGGGGTGCTTTCGTGGATGCGGTTGTTAAGGCTTATATTCAGAAGGTTCAGACACTCATTTCTTCTCAGTTTGCAAATGGTGTAAACCTTATTCCTGTTCCTGCTACTCTCAAAGGTACTGGTGCTTTAGCCGCTGCTACAAAAGCTCAGTTTGATGCAATTATCGAAAAGGTTGGTGCTGCTAACGAAAGTGGTGTTGTAATCATGGGTACTAAGACAGCATTAAAGTCTCTTAATGCTCTTACAAAAGTTGATTGGGCTGATCCTGCTAACTCAATTAAGGAGTCTGTAGCAAACACAGGTATTATCGGTGGTTATGAGGGAACACCTCTTATGGAGATTCCACAGAAGTTTACTGATAAGTCTCTTGCTACTCCTATCGTTGATAACAAGAAGCTCTATATTATGCCAGCAGTTGATGATAGATTTATCAAGTTTGTTGACTATGGAGAGACTGAACTTGAAGTAAACGAAAAAGGTGCTACTAAGGATGATATGCAGTCTTATGAGGTACAGAGACGTATGGGTGTTGCAACTCTTATGACTCGTTATCATGGTGAGTGGGATCTGTAAGATTTACTTATAGATTGATTATACGGAGAGTGGCAATCCACTCTCCTATTTTTGAAAGGAATTGAAAGGAAATGGCATATACAAAGAAAACTACTGCTACTACTGACAGTACAGAAAAGGCAACAAAAACTACAGAAGTTAAAGAAGATGTTAAAACATTTTCATCCGAAGATACTATTCCATGTCGTTCATTAGTAAGTGGTGGACTTTATATCGAGGGAGCACGTTCACATATTCTTTATAGCTGGGCTGATTGTGGAGATGTTGTTGATGTTGAATATAGAGATTTAATTTATCTCGTTAGAACCCGTGAAGATGTAAACATTTATTCACCAAGAATTATTATTGAGGATGAAGATTTTGTCGAACAGAATAAGTCTGTAAAAGACTTATATGAGTCCATGTATGAAACAAGTGACTTAAATGAGATTTTAAATCTTCCTGTTCCACAGATGTCAGAAACAATTAAGAAACTTCCAAAGGGAGCAAAGGAAGCCCTTAAAGGTATTGCTTCTACAATGATTGAATCTCACGCTCTTGATTCAGTTCACAGAATTAAGGCTCTTGATGAAATTTTTGGCACAAAAATGTTACTTACATTGGTTCAGGAATAGTAAAGGAGGCTCACAATGACGCTTCCATACGAAACAATTTTTTCAAGAACAAGAGGACGAATTTCAGATCCGAAAGAACTCTCTCTTGACGAAAACGATTTGCTTGAAATTTATACAGAGCGATTAAGCAATGTAATTGCTAATCCAAGGGTGCGTAGACTATTCTCTTCTCTCACACTCGATGATGAAATTCAACAGTTGGATTTCACACTGAATAATTCAGTAGATGAAACGGCTGATATGAATTTTGTCGTAGGAATTCTTGTGCTTGGAATGACGATTGAGTGGTTACAGCCACAGGTTGATTCTATTATGCACACATCAGTAATGATAGGTGGTAAAGAAGAAAAGAAGCTACTCGACAATCATAAAAATATGATTGATCGTCTGGATTCCATGAAAACTGAATTAAATAAACGTATTCGTGATTACGGATATATGTACAATTCCTATATTAACATGGAGTCCTAATATGCAATACATATATGGTAACTTTACAGACAAGCAAATCAATGAAGCAGTTCGTGCAATGCATGGTGATATTCACAAACTACTGCTCTATAAAGACAAAACAATTGAAGAGAAAATATTTGAAGATGATGATGCATTTCTCGTCTTCTTTGAAAACGTTATGTTTAAATTAGGTGGTACAAAAACCTTATTTAACGACAACGGACTTATGGTAACTCTTATGGCGACTTTACAAGGTGCTATGGATAATTTTAAGAGTGACCATTTTAGTTATAAAAAATTCCGTAGGGCAATCTTAGATTCTCACGGATATATTAAGCAGATGTTTGAGGGAGGTGTAAGCGATGCCGAGTCTACAAACAGCTAGGCGTGTCGCAAACGCCAAGAACAACGGTGCTAAAACAATTGGTCAGATTTATAAGGAACAATCTGATTGGGCAATGGAACAGACTTGGGATAACGATGAACAGTCAAAGCTTTGTTATATTTATGATTGGAAACATGATGATTTTCCAAATATGAATATAGGTATGACATATAAGAATACTACAAAGACACCAATTGACGCAAAGATACTTGTAAGTAAGTATGGTTCTATTGATAAGGACTCTCCTACTTTACAGTGTCAATTCAAACCAAGTCAGAAAGAATACTTTACAGAAGCTGATGAACTTTTTTATATGGAAGAATATCGGCAGAAATACCATTTAAATGATATTTTTGTTGGAATGTATCTCGATGTACCAGATAAAAAGAAAGTATATCATAGGCATTTAATCTGTATGAAAGATGTTGAACAGAACTTCCAAAAGTATTTCATCTTGCCTTGTGATTATTTTTTGCAGTGGATTCAGACCAAAGCAGATAAAAGATATAAGAGAAGTATGTGGTGCGTTTTAAAATCACAGTCTAGTTACAACTCCGGAATTTGGGTGGATAATGTGACCGCAAGTCAACAGAATCAGGAACTTTTGTTCATTCCAACAAATGAAATATCTGATACAATCTATTACGTTTCTGAAGATAACAATAATAACCAACGACTCATTGTAGATATTCCAAACTACTCGATTGAGAATTGGACACCTAATACATGGGTGGTAAGTAAGGTGGAACGAGTAAATGTTCGAGGAAGGACAAAACTTACTCTATATCAGAAACCATTCAATAGCAATACTGATTACATCGAGAAAGATGAAAACGGTATTATCACAGGTCTTTGGGCTAACTATTTTGATGGTACTGCCCCAACCGATCCATCCACTCCAACTACTCCCCCATCTTCTATCACAGCAAGAATTTCAGCATCCACTTCAACTATTAAAGTTGGTGGTTCTTATAAAAATCTCACAGTAAATCTATTTAATGATTCCAATGAAGATATTACAACTGAATATGCTGATGCAACCTTTACATGGACTTGCTCTATTGATAATGAAGACTGGACTGATAAAGTTACATGGCGAGCTGGCACAGAGTACAACCAAAAGAAAGTAAAGTTTCCTAATGATGCTTCTGTTATCGGCAAAATATTGTCTGTTAAGTGTGAAATTGTTAAGGATAACTTGCCGATTGAATCTGAAATTTTGTCGTTAGAATTAACTGAATAGGAGGTGTTGCGTATGGAAAGGTTAGAAACAAAAAAAGATTTACTCACAAAACTTCGTGCGTATAGCGACACACCTGACGATGAGACGATTCTATATAAAAAGAAAATTGAAGATGCATTCATGTCAAATCCATGTTTGTTATATGCATTAAATGAATCAAGCTTATACAAAGAACTGTTTGATCCATCTGATAAGTCTCATTGGAAATATGACGAAGATAGAAAAATATATGTTCCTACTGAAGATTGCAGAATAAATTGGGAATGGGACGAAGAAAAACAAAAATATGAGCCGCTAGGTGAATGGGATAGATATTTTTCTGATACTTCTAGTGATGCAAACATTAGACCTTACACATTTATTCCTGAGACACAAACAGAGGTAAAACACTATTTATGTTATCAAGTAGGTTTTAAAGATACGGTTAAATATCAACCAGGATTAAAAGAAACACAAGTAACATTTACTATTTTTGTTCATGGTGGTGACAGAATGGATAAATGGACTGGTATCCCAAGACATGATCTTATTGCTTCTATTATAAGAGAACGCTTTGCATGGTCTAATATATTTGGTATGCAGACATATCTTGTACAAAATTATGAATCCACAACAGATACTAATTATATAACTCGTACTCTTGTATTTGAACTTATAGACTTAAATAGTAAAGTTCAAACACCCTATGGTGGAAAATCACAAATGATGAATTACGGTATAAGGCGGTGATTATTTGGATGTATTAGAAACATTGGATAGTCTTCAATCTGCTGTCGAAGAAGATAAAAAAAAGAAACAAATAAAAATTTCTCATTCAGAATACCATTTTGACAAACTTAAAATGTATTTTGGCGAGGATTATACTATAAATGGTATTACTATTTCCATTCCAACTATAGGAGACATTTTAAATATTGGAGAACAAAATTTTTATCAAGCTATTTCTCCATTCATAAACAATTCTACATCTATTCGTGTATTTCTATACGATACCTTCAAAAAAGATTGGAATAAAACTAAAGACATCGAAGTGTTTTACATTTTGTATCAAATACTTGAAGTCCAAAACAAAGCAGCAAAAGAAAAAAATCCAGATTGTATGGATATTTTTGATCCATTAAAATTGATTTTTAAAGATTTTAGTTTTGATGGATTTGTTTTAACACCAGCGAAAAAAAATATAAAGAACGAAGAGTATAATCATCTCGCTTTGTATAATGAAGAAAAAAATATAATTATTTTTGATGATGAATATTTAGAAATTGCTGAGTATATTCGTACAATGATGAATCAGCATCCTAAAGTAGAGCGTGCAAAAGGTAAAACAACAAAACAATGGATTTTACAGGAAGATAGGATGAAAGCAGAACAGGATGATAAAAAGAAATGCACATCAACTCTTTTACCACTTATTTCGAGTTGTATAAATCATCCTGGATTTAAATATAAGTTGGAAGAATTAAAACAAGTGAATATATGTCAGTTTATGGATTCTGTAAACAGAATTCAAAAATATGAACAGGGAACGGCTGCTCTACACGGAATCTACGGTGGTATGGTGTCAACCAAAGATATTCCCGAAGACTTAATCAATTTTATGGGCGATATTTAATCGCTCATTTTTTATTGCATAAAAATAACAATTTTAAAGGAGGAAAATAATTATGGCATTTAAATTAGGTGACGTAATCGTAGATAGACTTCAGTTTGGTTACGGTGCAAAGTCTAATGGTACACCTCTGTATGCTTTAACACAGCTTACACAGGCTAATATTGATATTACTGCTGACTCAACAGATATCAATGATAAGGATGGAAACCTTGTATATCGCAAGTATACAGGTAAGAAAGGTGAGGTTACTGCAACTAACGCATTCCTTAACCTTGCCGTTGTAGAAACTATTTCTGCTACTGATGCTGAGATTGCAACTGCAGATAAGGGTATTGTTATGCCAATGATTCAGATCGTAAAAGCTGGCGAGACATTGGATGTTACGGGATTTGTTGAAGGTTCTATTCATGTAAATGCTCTTTCTACAAAAGGTTCTATGGGGAAGGACGAATTTAAGAAAGGATCTGCTGCTTCTGCTACTGAATATGCAATTAAGCATACCGATGCATCGGGAGAGCCGGATAATACACCTGCGAGTGACGTCTTAACACCGCCTACAGCAGATGGTGAAACTCAGTATATTGTCAAGTATAAGAAGACAATTAAGAGCGGAGCAAAGATTACTAATTCTGGTAAAAAGTTCCCTAAGTCTCATGAGTTGTTCTTCAAGGCACTTGTAGTAGATAAGTGTGAAACTGATGTATTAAAAGCAGCTATCATTCATATCCCTTCATTTATGCCAAGTCCTGAGTTCTCACTTGCGTTACAGGGTGGTGATTCTCAGACAATGGATTATAAGGGTTCTATGATGTTAAATGCTTGCTCTACAGATGGAGAACTTTTCTCTATTTATTACATTGATGAGGAAGAAGACGACATCGAATTATAAGAACATTTAGGGCAGTTTAACCACTGCCCTATTCTTACAAGGAGGAATAATGTCAAAGAAAGAATTGAGAACTTGTATACTTTGCGGTAAAACTTACTCATTTTGTCCAGTTTGTAATCCAGAAGATCGTTTGAAACCAACATGGTATTTTTGTTGGTGTTCAGATAATTGTCATGAGGTTGATAAAGTTGCTTCCGCTTTTGAAGATGGACGTATAACAAATATTGAAGCCAAAGCAAAATTAGAAAAGTTAGATTTAAGCAGAAAAGAATATTTTGGCGAAAGCTATAAAAATTCTATTGCTTCTATTATGAAGGCAAAGGCACAAGTTATTAAGAAAGAAAATAAAAAGATAGATGTTAAATCTGTCAAAAAAGATATTGTTACAAAAGTCGAAAACGAGGCTGAAAGTAATGTTGAATAGTGATTTTTAAATAAGGGATTATGACATACCACTATTCAATGTTGTAATCCCTATTTTTTACGCTATTTATATGAGGGATAAAAAGGAATGATTAAAACAAATTTAAAACCAAGGGATTATTCAATACATGAAGTTGTGAGAATAGTCAACCCAAAACAATATTTGTTATATATAAAAAATGGTGTTTACCCAATAGATATGTATACAAGTATTGATGAGGATACAAGTAACATCATTTTAGCTGTTGTGTTTCTTAAAGAAGAAACTACAGATGTTTATAAGAAATGGTGCAATCATGAATTAAATTAATACGGAGGATTAAAATTATGACAGATTTATCATTTTTAACAAATTTTACAGTACCGATTATCGTTGGTATTTGCTTATGTATTGGCTATGTATTAAAAAATATCGTTACAACGAATGTGGTTAATAAGTATATTCCACTGATTATGGCAGTGCTTGGTGTTACATTAAACACATGGATGAATATGAGCTTCACACCTGAAATTTTACTTGGTGGACTTGTATCTGGTCTTGCTTCTACTGGTTTGTATGAAGCCTTCAAGAATTTTTTAAAAAAGTAAAGAAGGGATGGTGCATATGAGTGCAGGAGATACAGAATTTAGCACAGATTGATTATTTATTAGTCATTCTTGGGTTCTTTGCCATCTTATTTGCAGCCAAGGAAATTCTCGAAATATTCGGTTATTTTAAAAAGAAATTTCGCATTAAAACAGGAAACGAAGAAGATAAAGAAACTGTTGAAAATCGTATTAAAACGCTTGAAAAACATGATAATTGGCAGTACCAAGAAATTCAAAAAATATCCAGAGGTATAGATGATATTAAAAAGTCTTTAGATATAAATGAAAAAGAAACTAATCAGAGAATTATTGTGCAATATGGTGCTGAACTTTATAATCTACATAGTAAATTTATGGCACAAAAATATATTACAAGAGCAGGATTAGAAACATTTCAATTATTAGCAGACACATATATTGCTTGTGGTGGCAATCATTCAATTAAAGGAAAAATAATTCCTGAAGTAATGGCTTTGCCAATTAAAGAAGATTAAATTTCTACCACAGTAAAAATTTACCATGATAAAATTTGTATAAACAAAATATACATACACATATTAACATTATGGAAAATAAACTGTGGTATTATAGAAATCAGAAGGCATTAACATTACAAGAGTTATCAAGACTTAGCGGAATATCTGTTGCAGCTCTAAATAAAATTGAGAATGGAAACACAAAGGATATACTTCTTAGCAATGCTATTACTCTTTCTCATGTTCTTAATGTTGATATATATGAATTATTTTGTATTAAACATTGAGGAGGAAATAAAATGTATTTTAACTTAATATGTGAGGAATTATGTATAACTGGCGGTAAGGTTATACATATAGACACTAATGTTGGAAGTCTTGAAGAAGTACATAAGATAGTAACTGATAATGCTGATAAATATCCTAATAGTAAGTGGGAACTATATCCTATGCAATTAGTGGTATAAGCACAATTAAAATAACAATTAAATATTATTAAAAGAAAGAGCAGTTTATTCGGAAGCTGCTCTTTTGTTATGTAAAGGAGTGAAAGGAAATAGCACAGAATCCAGGAAAGATTTTTGAACAGTCGATTAAAGATTCTGTCCCAAATACGTGTTGGATTTATCGTTTCAGGGATAATGCAGCATCGTTTGGGAATGGAAATAATACTAGATTTGCTAGTAGTAATATTTGTGATTATCTTCTATTTGATGATGATTCAAGAACATTGTATTTGCTCGAATTAAAATCGACTCAATCAACAAGTCTGCCATTATCAATGATTAGAGATAATCAGATTAAATCTCTGCAAGAAGCAAGTGAGCATAATCTTGTCGCAGGATTTATTTGTAATTTTAGGAACGAAAATAACGACACATTCTTTATAGAAATCTGTGATTTCGTAAAGATGATGGAGAATATAAATAAGAAGTCGTTTAATATTAACGACTTGAAAAATAATAATGCTATTCAAATAAATAGCAGAAAAAAACGAACTAGATATACATATGACATTCAGAAGTTTGTCAACGAGTCACATTTGTAAAGGAGACAAAGAAATATGAAAATTTTAGAATTTGTAGAAAGATACAACAACATGGCAACTCAGCAGTTAAAGGATAGATTTATTAAGGAAAAAGTTAAAATTACACCATATGTATCAATCATCAAGAAAGATGCTTATGCACAGTTGATTGTAGATAAAACAACATTTGAACAGGAAGCTTATGATGACAATGGAAAAACAAAGTATCGTAAAACAGATAAGATTAGAATCAATTCTGTTGCTCAGTACATACAGTTCTGTCGTGCCGTTATTGAATTATATACTGATCTTGAGATTGAAGATGGAAGTTTTATTAAGGAATATGATGCACTTAAATCATCTGGCTTACTCGATATTTTAATGGTTGGTTCTGATAAAGCTGATCCACTTATTCCTATGAGTGAATTAAGTGAGTTTAAGACAATTTTAACAATGAAACAGTCAGACACTCAGTTTAATGAGACAACTACTCAGATGTTTATTAGCAAACAGATTGGAAGGATTTCTGATTTGGCAAATGCTACTCTCACACCGCTTGTCGAAGTTGTAAGTAAAAAAGTTGATGCGATTCCGAAAGAAGATTTAGATAAGGTTATTGAGTTTGCTAAGAAAGGTGGATTTAAAGAGGTATAGAACATGAATAATTTAAATCATCTTGGAGAATTTAAAATTATTGGAAATGATAAAAAATATGATTTCTTAATTTTTGATAAATACACTTCTGTAGATTTCATCTTAGATAACGATGTTGCTATCAAACTTAACGGAGCTTTAATTCAGTCTATCTCTTACACTTCCAATAGTAATATGGTAATCCATTTGCTGTCATTTAGTCCTCTATTATATGATTGTATGATTTCAGGAAATAAAATAAAGACTATTAGAACGCATGAACTGAGAGTTGATCCAAAAAACACACAAAATGAAATCGAATGTGAATCAATATATCATAATTTTGAATTTGAAAATTACTCAGCAAACGAAGATTATCACAACAATGAATATATTTACATCTTGAAAGGTGTATAGGAAATTCAAATTTCTTGTGAAATAAACAGGCTCTATGCGTGTCATAGCGTATAGAGCTTTTCTTATGGAGAGTGGTTATACTGCTCTCCTATTTTAGTGCAAAAATAGTGAAATTATAGTGAAAATTTGGAGGTGATGATACATGGCTAAAGGTGATTTAGCATCAATGGTTTTAAAAGATATAAAACATGCAGAGAAACAATTGGCAAAAGAAGTTGCGCCTGAAATCAATAAATTATTCAAAGAATCTGTATACGATTCTCTAATAGATTGGTATAACGATTATTCACCAATGGAATATGTAAGAACTCAAAATTTTATGAATGTATATAATTCCGCTTATACATCAGCAAATGGCAATATTTTAACATTACAGGTTGATTCTTCGAGAATGAATGATTATCCAGGTTTTAGTAGACCACCATATCCAACGTATGAAAAACAACCATTACAAGCAAATACGGCATTCGATTATATGTTTATGAATGGTGAACATGGTCATGGTCGTTGGATGATGCATCAAAGTATACCTCCGTTTGATAGAGTCGATAGAGACTTTCGAAGTGGATTTGGAGGTCGTGTACAAAAAATTATAGATAACAAAGCAAAGAAAATATTATTTGGATAGGAGGTAATTTATGTCAGGAATAGCAAATTGGCAAGCTCAAATTCGTATTGACATTGAAGATTTAAAAAAACGAATTAAGGTTGCCGAAGGAGAAATTAATAATTTCACCAATGAAGATCGAAAAGTAAAATTAGATATAGACACAAAGACATTAGAAAGTGCTATTCAAAAACTTGATAAAATGCTTGACTCTCTTGGTAAAGGAACGGGTGATTTTAAACAGTTTGAGAATTTATCAAAAGAGTTATCAAGTATTGTATTAGAAGTACAAAGCTTAAGTAAAGCTTTTGGTAAAGTAGATGATTCTGGTGCGAAGACACTACTCTCTTCTATCCAAAATATTGATAAATCACTTTCTGAACTGAGTCAGAATATTCTCAATGTTAATAAAAACATTAGCAATATGGGCGGCAATACGAGTGGTGCTGTCAAACAAGTAGAGAATATTAGTAATGCATATCAAGATGCTGCCAAAGAAGCTGAGAAGTTGGCTGATGTACAGAGTAAGATTGGACAGAAAACGAATATTTCCTTGACTTCTGATTCTACTGTTGAACAGCAAATCAAATCTGAATTAGAGTTGAATGCTGAAATTGAAAAAAGAGAGAATATTATCAGAGAGCTTCAACAGTTACAAGAGAAATTAACTGTTCATGAAGATTTCCATGGTAATGACAGATATTTTGCAGACCAATTACCTACAGAGGAAGAAATTCGTGAAGCAGATAAGAGAATTAAACAATTAACTGGTACTAATAATATCTTTAATGTTGACAAACTTATACAAGACAGAAACGAATGGTTATCTGAAGTAAAATATAGTCTTGAAGAGTATGATGATTTAATTAAGGCAAATGATCAAAAAGCACTTGATGAATATACAACAAGAGGTTTATCTCGTATCGGTGGAGCTGAATCATTTTTTGGATATGAAGATAATAATTTTTCTATAGCGTCAAAATTTGATGAGGAAAAAGAAAAAATCCAAAATGAGATAAATGATCTCTATACAGATTTAGATAAGTTGGATGAAAAAATGAATTTAGATTCCAACAATTCTTCAGTTGATAATACAGTTCAATCTCAAGAAAAGCTTCAATCTGAATTAAAGGAAACTCAGAAACAAGCAGAGAAAACTGCTCAAGCTGTCAAGGAATCTACTACTACTGCTTCTACAGGGCAAAAGAAAGACGCATTTCCTGACAAAGATGTTTCTGCATCTGTAGAGGCTGCTACTAATTCAATTAAAGAAGAGAATAATGTATTAGAACAGAATACTCAGAAAGTTAAGGAAAATACACAAGCCAAAGAACAGAATGCCAACGCAAACCTCAATAAGTATAATAAACGGTTAGATTCTTACAATGGTAAGATTGATAAATACAAGACAACTATTGATAGATTTAATGATGGTGGTTGGACAAGTAGTACATATTTGGAAAATGTGCAAGCAGTTAAGAATGCTGTTAAAGAGTATGAAACTCTGCTCAATGAATTAAAAGGCAAAGATGCTAGTTTGGTGACAAGCGAAGATATTTCTAAATTGGATAATTATGAAAAGAAAATCAAAGATACTATCGCTACTGTTACTAATATGTCAGCTTCTGAAAAAGGATATAACTTTGTATCTGGTCAGAAAGAATTAGACAAGATTCATAAGCTTTTAGCTGAGAACGGTAATATGTCTACTGAGGCTAAAGTTAAGATTAAAGCTTACTATGCAGAAATTGAAAGTGGTAATCCTAGTATGAGTCTTGACAAGATTCATGGTGAAATCTTAAAGATTTATAATGCCGAAGTCGAAGCTGGTCGTGCTGGCAGAACTTTGTGGGATACTATGAAGAATAGCGGATTCCATCAGATTGCTGCACAGATGGCAGGTATGTTTGGTGTGTATGATGTTATTAATCTTGGAAAACAGGCTTTCAGCACTGTAAAAGAACTTGATTATGCTTTAGTTGATTTAAAGAAAACTACAGCAATGAACTCATCTGAACTTGAACAGTTTTACTATGACTCTAATGATGTTGCAAAACAAATGGGTGTAACAACCAAAGAAATCATAGATCAAGCAAGTAGTTGGAGTCGTCTTGGATACAACTCGAAACAAGCCGCAACTGAGATGGCTAAGTTAAGTTCGCAATTTGCTTTAATTTCTCCTGGTATGGACACCACAACATCGCAGGAAGGACTTGTCAGCATTATGAAGGCGTGGGATATCGGATATCAAGATGTTAAATCTCAGATAATGGATGATATAAATGCACTTGGTAATGCAATGGCTGAAGACAATCAGGATATAGTAGAAGGTATGGAACGTTCTGCTGCTGCACTTGCCGCTGTTGGAACTTCTACAAAAGATGCTTTTGCTTTATTTTCAGGTATACAAGAAGTCCTTCAGAACTCAGAAAAAAGCGGCACGTCCCTCAGAAGCGTTGCTCTACGACTGCGTTCTTTTGACGAAACAACAGGAGAATACTCTGAAGATTTAGCAAATATTACAGGCGAATTAGCTGATTTAACAAAAACTGCTGAACATGCTCAAGGCGTATCTGTTTTTAAACCTGGTTCTACAACAGAATTTAAGAGTTTAGTAGATTATTTTAGAGAAATTGCCGACATCTGGGATGAGATGTCACAGAAACAGCAAAATGATTTCCTTCTTAAAGCTTTTGGTCGTACACAGGCTCAGGCTGGTGCTGCTCTTATTCAGAACTTTAAAGGAGTTGAAAAAGCCCTTGATGTTATGGATAATGCCGCTGGCAGTTCAGATAAAGAAATGGAAACAGCAAAACAGTCAATTACCTACAAGCTTAATGAATTAAAACAAACTTGGGTTGGAACTGTTCAGGATATTGCTAATAGAAAAGATTTGTCACTCATAATGAGTGGTTTAATTGGTGTATCAAAAGGATTGGGTTTTGTAATTGGTAAATTAGGATTAATTCCTTCTGTTATTGCGCCAATTGCAGCTATTCTTGGTAAAGGTAAATCAACACAACGATTTTGCCCTGTATGGTAGTGATGCCATATTGCAATCGCCAAGTAAAATAAAGATGGGTGTCAAAATATATTGTCGAGGATTGTATAATTAACATCATGCAAAAGTATATAATAGAGAATATTATATATGATAGAGTTGAAAAACAGGAAAAGTTGATGTTTGTTCATATGCTAACCAATAATGCTAAGTGAACAGTATAATAAAATAGGCTTTATTATACAAGATTACATATTCGCAGCCAAGCGAAAGGAATATGGAAAATTCCCCTCCTACTCTTTTGAGAGGACGAAGGTTCAACGACTGGAAGGCACGATATCTCTATGAGATATGGAAGTACAGTCTGGTTTCTATTGTATTTATACAATAGTCTATGCTCGCTGGTAATCAGACCAGCTAAAGAAGTAGTATAGAGTGAATATTGAATATAATTAATTAATTTGATTTACATTGCGATTTCGGAATTCAGTAATGTATTTGAGTGTGTGTTTCACTCAACTAGAAAATTCCAAAAAGATAACTTATAAAAAGAGAATATAATATTAAGAAGTCCGTAGCATAAACTACGGACTCAGATAAGAATGACACTCTTTATCAATTTCACAAAAAGGATATGAAAAATGAAAATGAAGAACTCTTACTCCTCATAGAACGAACTATCAACTTCTATTCTACTCTGGTCAGCAGAAAAATGAAAGTTTTTAGTTTTCTTGGAAAAAATTTTATGTACCAGATAAAAACCTAATCCAAGTTCGCCGAATTTCAGACAATATGTAAGCATTAGTTCTACCATCTTTCACCTCCTTTCCGTGATGTTGATAACGGTTGGGAATATGATGTGGAGAACCCACTAGATGTTTTTCTTCCAAGAGCGTTGTACTCACTTTCTTCCTTAATAAAAGGAAAACGTGAAAATTAATAAGTTACCACATAAGATACGCACAGACTATGGTGCGTTCATAGCCCTCTTATGTATAACCATATTTTACCATTGTACTTAAATAAATACAATTCAGAACATAAGTTTTGAAGAAAATACCCAATATAAAGGAGGTTTTTTATGCATATTAACATTGCTTATAAGATTGTTGGTGTTTAATCAAAAAAATAATAGGACTGTCGTGAGACAGCCCTACCAATGGAATAAAAGGAAATATGAATACAGCATATGCAAGAAGATATTATAACATCATATTAGTGATGTCTTTTACTTTACTATCGGAAAGTTCAGTATGTTTACAAATCATGCTTGTGACAATGACTTTTCCTAAAACGGAGCGTAAATTATACTTGCCACTTCCGATAATACTTGTTAAAAAGTTTAACATGTCTCGCCTCCCTTCTCTATAGAATAGAAATATAAATTAGGGAAATATGCGCCCAGAAAGGGCAGATTCATTTTTCCGAATGCTATATGATATAGATATTGGAGTAGCCTTCGGATTATAGAATGATATGGCACATTTCTATGCTACTTACCAATATCTATATTTTACTATTGTATTAAATTAAATACAATCCAGAACATTAGTTTTGTCAAATTTTGAATATTAAAAATGGTTCAAATTTTATGTAAAATATTTACAAAAAATGGTATCTGTGTTATCTTCAAGATAGTAAAAATTTTCAATTTTTTTGAAGGAGGTAGCACAATGAAAGTTTCAAGAGAAAATTGTCCAGTTAAGCCATTAATAGGCAAAATGAAACGAGAGAAAATTGTATTAAAACACAAATTACAGAGAAGAGAATCTGTCTGGTCTAATCCAAATAAGTCATTGCTTATTGACTCTCTTCTAAGAGGATATATTGTACCACCTGTTTATACTATTTCTGAAGACGGTGTACAATACGTAATTGATGGTGTACAGCGATTAAGTACGTTAAAAGGGTTCTATAATGATGAGTTCGCAATATCTAAAAAGGCAGAACCAGTTATAATTGAAGGGGCTGAATATAATATTGCTGGAATGAAATTTAGCAAACTTGACCAAGTTGTAAAGGACGAGTTAGATAGTTCTGCTATCACAGTATATGAAATCACTAAATATACAGATAAAGATGTCAGAGAAATGTTCCGAAGGCTCAATTCAGGGAAACCTCTAAACACTTCACAAAAGCTTACACCCGACATGTCAGATGAACTTAGTGATGCAATTTTTGATATTGTCTCTCTCCCATTCTTTGAAAAGAGATTGACATCTGCTCAGTTGAAAAGTTCAGTCGATCAGAGTATTGCACTTGAAACACTGATGCTATGCTCCACTAATAAAGATAATGACTTCGCTTCATTTAGTGGAAAAGATAAAGAGAATTTTATTGAATTCTATAATGACAAAGTTGAGCCAGAAAAGATTGAAGTTATTAAAACTGCAATCAATAAGCTTGATGAATCTCTTGAAGAAGATGTAAAAATTCCTAAGACAAGTATTTCTGTATTGTGTTTCGCAGCATATAGAATTTGCAAAGACAAAAAGAGTTTTGAGAAATTTGCTTTGAAAGTAAGTGAGTTCTTGGCAACATACGATGATAATACTGAATACAAGACTAATCTCATGAATGGTACTAATTCTGCTGAGTCTGTTAGATTTAGATTGGATTATTGGAGAAATATTATAAGAGAATTACAGTAAAAGATTTGAAGAATAGTCGATTGACTACTCTTATATTTTGTAACAACCTTTACAAGCTTATTGAACAATTTTGTAATCATTATTGAAAATGTCTGTATATAGCTTGTAATCTTTGTGCAATATTACTACTACTATTTTTCTTATAATTGTGTATAATATAAGTAAAGATAATTCTCACATATCTTCATAAGAAGATTTCTCGTAGAGCCACGAGAAGTAAATTAAAGAAAGCTCACTGAGAATATTTGGTTGTAGGACGCAACCAAGTAAAAATAAAGAAAAGTCCACTGAGAAGATATCTTCCTCTGGTTGCATAAACCAGAGGTTTTTTATTATACAAAGGAGAGATTTATGGAATATACTTTTTTAACAGAGAAGTTTTATAAAGATTATCCTCATGATAAATATCCACAAATGGAAATAAAAGAAGATAGACCATATGCCCATGTAACAGTTGAATTGTATAATCAGCTATTCTGTATTCCGCTGCGTTCTCATGTAGATCACCCACATGCTTTCTTTACCAATAAGCGTGAAAGATGCGGTGTTGATTACTCAAAGGCTGTGGTTGTCTTAAATACGGACTATATAGATACTGCTAGAAAAGCATTTTTAAGACCAGATGAGTACAAAAAATTAAGAGGAAAAGATTATATAATAAAACAACAGTTTATAAATTATATTGAATTGTATAAAAGAGCCAAAGTTGATTTGACTGTATCACATAGAGATGATATCTTGAAATTTTCTACACTTCAATATTTTGAAGAATACATATATCCAGATATTAACAAAGACACCAACTAGGGTGTCTTTTGTTATGTAGTAATTTCTCGCTACTCTTCTATCCCATATCTTATTAAAACTTACTACCACAGTTATTGCATTTCCAAGTCTTACTAAGATTATTAAAAATATTATTTGAACTACTACGAAATGAGGTGAAAAAATAATGAGAAATTTAAATAATAGTGAAAAGAAAGATACTGTCAGTTTTGAAATTATAACCGACAGTATCTCATTAAAAATTGACAAGAACGGGAACATAGTTATTAATTTGGAATCTGGAAATCTCCATTTCCTAAATCAATAAGTTCTCCACTAGGAATAAGGGTGTTCTTATCTCCATCCATAATTGCCTTAACAAAAAAGCCATTCGGATATGTAACGGTTGTTTCAATAGTGTTTTTTAACATTTTTGTCTCAATTTTAATATCTTCCGTCTTACATCCCTCTGGAGCTTTGATAGTAAATCCCATAATAAAACCTCCTTTGCATATAATTTTATAATTATATTATAGTATTATATGCAAAGGATTTATAGTCGGAACATCAGTTTTGTAGAATATCACCAAATATTTCTAAAAATTACTCTTAACAAAAACTTTATAATACTCTTCATCTAAGCTGATAAGACTTTTCTCACCGTCTTTCCACTCTACGGCAATAAGATATTCTTTTTTCTTTTTGCCCTTAACACCTGCTATGACACCTAATCCACCAAATAGTGCTACGCCTAAAGCACCTTTCCAGAATGAATACTGGTCTTTGTTGGATTCGTCAATTACTGTGTAGGAAGATATATAGGTTTTACTTAATGGCTGAAGTTCAACATCTATATTTAATATTGACCCACCATCAATTTTTCTATTTTTATATTTTCCTTCAACGACATAATTTTTATTCATAATCTTACTGCCCTCCGTATATAAATTATAAAAATTATACCAAATTAATTAATTATATTCAATATTCATAAATAGAAAATCAAAGATTTTATAACTGAAATTAAAGACGCAGAAAATGTGTTAAAAAGATTTTCAGAAATTGGAATAGATGGTTCAAAATTATCCGTTGGACAATTGATATCTTTTAAGGATTTTAGTCCAGATAAATTAAAGTCTTATATTGATAAAATCCAAGCTATCAAGAATGAAGATTTATCAAAATTAAATAATGATAAACAGGATTTATACCAGACACTACAGCTTAAGCAATATGGAAAAGCCCTCTCTGACCTTGAACCAAAACAAGCTGCACTTTTATTAAGCACACAGGGATTGTCAAACGCTCAGATTGAACAAGCATTAGCCGCACAGAAATTAACACCTGAACTTATTAATCAGGCAATGCTTGAAGCTGGTTTGTTAAGTTCTAAGCAAAAACTTACTACTGCACAAATTGAAGAAACTCTTCAAACTGTTTTAGGTTCTGATGCCGATGTACAAGCGACAATGAGTGCAATGGAATTAAAGGTAGCCACTGATGCACAAGGTAATTCAGTTGCTAAACTTACAAAGAAGAATATAGAAGCTGCTATTGCTAGTGGTAAATTAACTCAAGAACAGGCATTACAACTTGCAAGTATGCTTGGTGTAGATATGGCTGTTAAGAAACAAGCTGCTTCAACTCTCCCTAAATGGATAGCAACTTTAAAATTAAGCGCAAAAGCAATTTGGGAGAATATAACAGCGACAGTAACATGGCTTGCAACTACTCCTGCTGGTTGGGCTACATTAGTTGTCAGTGCAATAACTATTGCTACTATTGCTGTTATTAAACATACCAAGTCATTAAAAGATTTGCAAGAAACGGCACAGGATTCTAAATCCGCTTATGATAGTACTATTTCTGAAATAAAATCTCTTAATGATGAATTAAAAACTACCCAAGATAGAATAAAGAAATTACAGGCAAAGGATTCGCTTACATTTACAGAGGAAGATGAACTTGAAAAGTTAAAAAAAACTAATAGTGAATTAGAGCGTGAGTTGCGAATAAAAGAAGCAATTGCAAAAACTGAAGGAAAAAAGTCTGCCGATGATGCTAACGCTGCAATTACTAAACAGTCTGAAAAGTATAATGAACACTACAAATTTGGTGACAAAGATACTTTTATGCAATATGCAGAAAATGAATATCTTTATGATCAAGGTGATAGAATTGATGCGGCACAGTGGAATATAGATCAAGCCATACAGAACAATAAAGAACTTGAAGACTTATATGTAAAAAGAAAAGAGATTGAAGATAAGTATAACAATGATGCTTCTCAATTTCAAAACGATTCTGAATGGAAAGCAAACGAAAAGAACATAGAAAGTAAAAAGGCTTACATTAAGACAGTTGAGGAACAAGCTGCCACATATATTAAAGCTCTTATGGATGAAGACGATGCTTTATACGATTCTAATGGTAATGTTATCGCTGGTCAGGAAGACCTAGTTAATCGTCTTAAGGCATTATATGGTAATTATGATGATTACAATCAAGGCGAAACTTATTCCGACACTTTTGTAAAGCATTTACAAGATAATGGTATATCTGAGGATGCGGCAAATGAAATTAAAAGTCAATTATCGGATGATGAAATTAAAAAAGCTTCTGAACTAGATATTTTACCTTATATTGACGAAAATGCAACTGTCGAATCAGTACGAGAAGCGATTAAGAAAGCCCAAGAAGAAGCTGATAAGAATCCTGTCGAAACTTCTGTAGAATTTGATGATCCAACTTCTCTTCTCACTGAATCGGAAGACAAATCTCAAACTGCAACATTAGCAGACCTTCAATCAGAAGCAGATTTGTTATCTTCTATTCAGAAGGAGATGTCTGAAACAGGCACTATTGGCGTTGACTCTATGCAGAAAATAATCAAGCAGTATCCTGAAGCGAAGGCTGCACTTGCTGATTATATGTCTGGTTTAATCTCAGAAGAAGAGTTATTTAATAAATTCAAACAAGTTTATGAGGATGATAAAGAGCAATATATTAAATCATTAATTGCTAAAAATGAAAAAGATGAAGAATTCTTTGAAGCGGTAAAAACAAACAATCGAAGTTTGTTTGATACATTAGGGACAATGTATGGATATGATGTTCAAAATTGGAACAACCTAGAACAAGCAAAGTTGAATATTTCAGCTCAAACTCTTCAAAAAATAGCACAGTTATATAAAAACTTTTATCAGGCTATGGGTGTAGATAATGGTGTTGAGTATGCAATTGATGTTAATAAAAATACATTGGGTGGCACTCCTGAACATTCTGCGACAAATATTTTTGGGAAGTTGTATGATAAGAAAAAATTTGATACAGTTGCTTCCGAACAAAATCCTGAATATTCTGAATTATTAGATAATATTGATAAAGTATTGGCTGATGCAGAAAATGCAAAAAATTCTTTGGGTAACGCAGCTTATGATTACATATCATCTTCTATTGATTTATCATGGGAAGGATTAGGTAGTGATTCTTCATCATCTTCTGGTTCAGGTTCAGATTCAGACTCATCAGATAAAGACAATTCCAAAGATTACGACCTCATTGAAAGAAAAATTAAAAAGCTGGAATCGGCTATTTCAGCACTTGATACCGCCGTATCAGACACTTATGCTTCATGGGGAAATCGTAATTCGGCACTAGCAGATGAATTGTCATCTGTTTCTGATGAGATTTCATTACAGCAACAGGCATATGAAAAGTATATGGACTTAGCCGATTCTGTTGGTCTAGATGGATATTACGAAGACCTTATCAAGAACGGAGCAATAGATGTTATCACTGTTGACGATGAAAGTCTGCAAGACCAGATTGACAAGTTTCAGGATTTTTATGATAAGGCGCAAGATTGTAATGATAAAATCAGAGACCTTAATCAAAATCTGAAGGAATTACAAAAGACTAAATTTGACAATGTAGTGTCTCAATTTGAGGATATCTCGTCTTCTATTTCTCATGCAGTTACTATGCTTGACAAATATATTGACCTTGCCGACAAACATGGATATTATGCGTCACCTGAATTATATCAAAAACAACTTGAACAGTACAATAATACTCTTAATACTCTCACGAGTGAAAGAGATACATTGCAATCAAAACTTCAAGAATCTGTTCAAGGCGGTTTGGTTGAAGAGGGCTCAGAAGCATGGAATGACATGTTGCAACAGATTCAATCTGTAAATGAAGAAATTGTTGATACTGTTGTCAATATTCAAGAGGTCGGTAATTCATTACGTGATTTAAACTTTACGATATTTGAGCGTGGTCAAGATAATATTTCCAATCTTGTCAATGAGGGTCAGTTCTATGTTGATTTGCTTGATAAGATGAATAAGGATTTATATGATGATGACGGAAAAATCACTAATGAAGGTCTGACTGTACAGGGCATTCACAGTGAAAACTATGCCGCATATTTGAAGCAAGCCGATTTTTATGCAAAAGAGATTTCTGCAATCGAAGCCGAGCTTGCAAATGATCCTGCCAATACTACACTCATTGACAAGAAGCAGGAATATATTGAAGCACAAAGAGAATCTGTTTTAGCTGCTTACGATGAGAAGAATGCTATTATAGACTTAATCAAAGATGGCTACGATAAAGCGTCTGACGCATTAAGCAAGCTAATTGACAAGCGTAAAGAGGCTCTTGAAGCAGAAAAAGATTTGCATGATTATCAGAAAAGTATTCAGGAAAAATCTGATAAAGTGACCGAACTTGAAAAGCAGAAAGCCGCATATGCAAATGATACGTCCGAAGAGGCTAAAAAGCAGGTACAGCAAATTGAAGTTAATCTAAAAGATGCGCAGGAAGATTTGGCTGAAACTGAATATGATAAGTATATCTCTGACCAAGAAAAGCTTCTTGATGATTTGCAGACCGAATATGAAGACCTTATTAACGATAGAATTGATAATATTGATAAGGAACTTGGTGATGTTGCTGACGCTGTAAATTTAAACAGAGATACAATTCGCTCTACACTTGAAAATTTAAGTCAGGATACAGAATTACCATTAACGAAAGCTATGCGAGATGTATGGAATTCTGCCACACCTGTTGTAGATTTGAACACAACTGTACAAGGAATTGGTTCTACTGTGAGCGGTATTACACTTGCAATTAATGACATTATTACACGACTTAATGATTTAATTGCTATTATGCGTGGTAATCTGGATTCGGAAATTAATAATTATGACGATGGAAGTTATAATCCGAATAACTCTACTCCTGCTCCTACCCCATCTTATGAACCTGATCCTGAACCATCATATTCTTATGACGAATCAGACGATTCAGACTCTGGCGATGATGGAAATTACGATGACTTGTTTGTGTACAAATATTATTATCCACAGCCACTTGACACTGAACATTCAGTCGTAGATCGATTAAAATCCAATAATATTGATGCTTCTTGGGATAGACGTGCTGATTACTATGAAGGTATTTTTGGAGATGATGACTATACCGGTTCTGATTATCAAAATATTCGAATGTTAGATTGGTTGAAAGAACATGGTTATGCTAAAGGCAAAAGACGTGGAGAATATTCAACTGGATATCATTTAGTTGGCGAAGAAGGAAATGAATTCGTAATTACCAATGGTGCATTGCGTGAAGTTGGTACGGAAGATACTATCTTTACAGCGGATATGGCTAAAAATATTGCTGATTTTAGTATTGACCCAACACAGTATCTATCTTCTCATATGCCACTTCCTAACGTCAAACCTGCATCAATTCCAAATAATGTTACAAGTAACGTGGACACGATTGAAATTAGTCTGCCAAATGTAACAAATTATACAGAATTTAAAACACAGCTTATGAATGATCGTGGATTTAAGAACTACATGAGTGAAGCTACATTGGGTGTTGCACTAGGACATAATGAACTTGCCGTAAATAAGTACAAATGATGAAAAAACTAACATGTGGGAAGTTTTATGGCTTCCCATGTGTTGAATAAATGTGAATGTATGTTCTTGTAGATTATTACCAATTATTGGTATATAATGGAATATGATACTAATGATTGGGGATAGGATTTATGAACAAAGAATATTATTTATTTTTAGATGAAACAAAACCAAATGCGCATGGTGACTATTTTGCTTTAGGAGGATACGCTATTTTAAAAGAAGACTATGAGAACATTTTAGTTCCCAAATTGCAAAAAATTAAAACGGATTTAATGCCAGACCCAAATCTTCCATTGCATTTATATGATATGAGAAAAAATATTAAGGGTTTTGAATTTTTATCCGATATGAACGTAAGAAATAGTTTATTTGATAGAATAAAACAATTAATTAAAGACCTACCTATTAATATTTTTGTTGCTTCTATTAATAAAAAGAAATATTCTAATATGTATCATGATAAAATTAATGACGTTTATGATATTACTTTGCAAACAATATTAGAAAATTTTGTTCATTTTTTAATTGAAAACAATGCAACAGGTTCATTTTTTGTCGAATCAAGAAATTCGATTGAAAATAAGTATTTACAAGTTTGTTATTATAGGTTATTAACTGGTGGCACACTATATATAGATTCAAACACCATTATGGATAAACTATCAATACTTAGCTTTCCTTTAAAATCGGATAACAATTTGGGGGTTCAACTTGCAGATTTTATCCCAGTGTCTTTCATTAGACATATGGTAGGATCGAAAGATTATTGTGGATTGTATAAAATATTTGAAGATAAAATTTATCAAGGATATAATCATAATATGGGAGATAGGTTTGGTTTTAAAAAGTTGCTAGAATAGCTCAAATACGAACAAATGTTCCGAATTGACATTAGGTTTTAATTTAATGTATAATACATTTAGCGAAGCATACTAAGGTGTAACCATTTCTATGTTTTAGCTTGCAAGAGAAGAAGGGTGTAACCGTGACTCTTGTATATTTTGTTTATATATTACATATAATATTTTAAGTCAAAGGGTGTAACCGTGCGACTTAGCTTAGTAGCGATAAAGGAGATAGTTTGAACTTGTGGTGTAACTACTTTTCAAACCATCTCCTTTATTATTATTTAAAATAAAGACTTTTACAACACCCTTTAATTTCAGAGCAGGACTAATCTCCTGCTCTTTTATTTTGCTCAATTATGTTATAAGGTGGTGAAAAAATATGAAATATGAAAACATGTCAAGAACAGAGTTAATTAAATTATTAAAAAAAAGAAATGAAACTATTGAAATTCTTGAAAAACGAGAAGCCGTATTACAGAAACAGTTAGAAAATTACAGTGACTCCAATGTTTTAAAATTGATTGACGATTTAAAGAAACAGAAAAAAGTTCAATCTGAAATTATTAATGAACTTAGACGTGGACGTAGCGAACTGCTGCAACTGATTGGTGATTTAACCGTTAAAATTCAAAAAGGTGGTGTTGGCTAATGTATGCTACTGACTTTATGTATGATAAACACTGTTTGTCTGATTTCGGCATGATTATTTGTGATTTTGATGGAAAATCAGGAACAGAAAGTGTTTCGGCAGGATCACAATTAACTTTTAATCTGGTAAAACCGTTGGGACAAAATAAATGGAATAATTATTCGTCCTCTTACTCGGAATATCTTACAAGCAATCCTTTTCAAATCTGTAAAAATCCATGTAAAACATCCTCTCAAGAAGAATTAGAATTAGAATTAACCGCACATGATATATCTGAATTAAATAGGTGGCTTAACAGAAAGCAGTTTTGCAAATTTAAAATATTACAAGACGATTATATTGATATCTATTTTGAAGGGAGCTTTAATATAAACCAAATTAATATTGGTGGAAAATGTTATGGTTTAGAATTGACCTTAATAACCAATAGACCATATGGGTTCTTAGAGCCGGTGACTTATTCCATTGTCACAAATGCTAAAAATGAGACTATTTCTCTGTATGACCAAAGTGATGAAATTGGATATATATATCCCGATATGACTATTCGATGTCTTAAATCTGGAAATCTTAAAATAACAAATTCTATTGAAGATAGATATTTTTATCTTGGTAATGTCCAAAGTGGTGAAATTATCACTCTTCATGGTGCGGAACAAATCATTGAATCAAACTATTCTTCTCATTCAATCTATGATGATTTCAACTTTAAATTCCCAAGGATAGCAAACACATATGAAAATAAAAACAATGTTTTAACTTTTTCGATTCCTGTAGAATGTACACTTACATACTCTCCTATCCGAAAAGTTGGAATTTAACAAAATAAAATGGAGGAAAAATAATGAAGATTAAATTAGGTGAAGCATTAAATGTTAATAAATTTATTAAGGAAATACTTGAAAATACTGAATTAAATAATACAGCATTCAAATTTAGATTGCTTCTATTGGCTAATTCTATTCAGCCGCTGGAACAAAATTTTGATATGTTACGTAATCAAAAAATTGTTGAATTAGGAACAAAAAGTAAAGATGACGAAGGACGGGAAAATTCATACATTTCTGCTGAAGATACCGAATCTATTAAAAAATTCAATGATTCTATGGAGCAGTTACTGTCTACTGAAGTGACTATTCCAGTGGATAAATTAAAAGCAAAAGATGTATTTGACGCAAAGTTACCAGTTGATTGTATGATTGGATTATGCAGTGTTATTGAGATGTAAATAAATTATAAATACTAAAGGAGGTGTAGAATAGTTGGGGAAATTACAATTTGATGTCAATAATCAGGTTGAGCAGCCGACAATTGTGTTGTGTGAAAATAATTATAAAAAAATAGGCAATCTTAATTCTGTAACCGACATTGCGTATAAAGATAATATGAATCCTGCAAATTCATTATCGTTTACAGTTCATAAACATCGAGATAATAACGAATTATGCTCTTTATGGAATAAAATAACCGATTTTAGGATTGTATGGATACCCGAATTTAATGAATATTTTCAAATCTCAGTTAGTATTAATGAAACTGATGAAATTATAAAAAATGTTACTGCAACTGCTTTGTGCGAAGCGGAATTATCTCAAATTAATATATATAATTTAGACATCAATAGTGATAATGATATTAAATTTAATAATTATGAAAGAACTTCTTTTTACAATCCATCCAACACCTCTCTCTCGCTTTTACATCGAATTCTATCAAGAGTTCCTCATTATAAAATCAATCACGTAGATGACACATTAAAAAATGAAAAAAGAATAATAAGCGCAGACGGAACATCCGTTTACGATTTACTTACAGGTGATGTGGCTACTGAATTCGATTGTTTATTTAAATTTGATTCTACAAATAGAAGCATCTCTGCATATGATTTGTTAAATTATTGTCCTAAATGCAATAAACGAATCGAAGATGATATTTGTCCTGATTGCGGCAATACTGAACTCGTTAAAGGTTATGGTAAAGATACAACTATTTTTGTTAATAAAGATAATTTGGCACAGGAAATAACTTTAGATTCTAATGAAAGTGAAGTTAAAAACTGTTTCAAAATTATTGCTGGTGACGATATTATGAGTGCAGCCGTAAAAGATGTATCGCCAAACGGCAGTGAGTATATTACATATTTTTCTGATTCTGATTATGGAAATATGCAAACTGAATTAGCGAAAAAGCTTAAAGATTACGACAGGACAGTAAAAGATAATGAAAAACAATACACTCAAGTTTTGACAGATTTATACGATGGGTATGACAATAAAGCTTATTTAACATCTACGATGATGCCAGATATTTCTCATGAAGTTGGCACGGCTGCTGAACAAATTGCAAAATTAACTTCTGCAACACTCTCTCCCGTTGCTGTCAAAGATGTGTCTATAACTTCTGTGTACACTGTAACTAATGCTGTGTTGGGAATGGCAAAATGCTTGGTAGATACAACGAATTTTAAACTTACGATTGAAGACGGATCAACATTGAGAAATCAAACATGGCATGGACGATTTACGATTGCAAGTTATGTAAAAGATAACGATGAAAACCCAAAAGATACCGCTACAAGCAATGAAATAGCGGTTATGGTTAATGATGATTTACAGACTTATATTGAGCAAAAAGTAAAACGAAGTATACAAAAAGAAGGTTCTGATGACTTATCAGATTTGTTTAAAATTGAAAAAGATGAAGATTTTAAATCGACTTTAAAATTGTACTGTCTTAAACGTCTGGAATCATTTTTAAATGCGTATGACGGTTGTTTACAGGTTCTAAACGAGGCTAATTGTGGCATGTCTAATTCGCCTTTTTATGAAAAGTTATATCTTCCTTATTACAATAGAAGAAATTATATTGAAGATGAATATAATGAACGTGCGAAGCAGATTGAATCTGTTGTAACTAATATTGCTAATCTTGAATGGGAAAAGCAAACTATTCAAAAAATGCTAAATCTACGTACCTATCTCGGTGAGTCAGATTATTTGTCCTACCTTACTTATCTTCGAGAAGACAAGTATGAAAACAGTAATTATATTTCTGATGGATTAACAAACGAGGAAATCATTGAACAGGCAAAACAACTTCGTGAAAAGGCATTAAAAGAACTGAAAAAGTCTGCGGAAATGAAGTATACAATTAGTAGTACTCTTAATAATTTATTGGTGTTAAAAGAATTTGAACCAATTATAAATTATTTTGAAACTGGTAACTATATTCGTATGGAAGTAGATAATACAATCTATAAAATGCGATTACTAAGTTATGAAGTCAACTTTTCTGAAGATAATATTCAGACTATCAACGTTGAATTTTCTGATGTTATCAATGCTAAAAATAATGCATTGGGTCTGAAAGAAATTCTCGATCAAGCAAAGTCAATAAGCTCAAGCTATCCTGCTGTTGTTAATCAAATGAATAAGAATACCGCAAATGCTGCAATTGCACCAAGTTGGGTTGAAAATGGTTTAAATCTTACTAATTTAAAAATAGTAAGTACAGCAGATAATCAAAATATGACTGTAGATGAACATGGGTTGTGGATGCGAATGTATGACGACATTACTGCATCTTATGACCCATGTTGGGCAAAATTGCAAAACAACGGATTATATCTTACTAAAGATAATGGAAAGACTATAGAAGTTGGTGTCGGTGAATTTGTGTATGTTGATCCTGTTACAAAAGAAGAAGTTCGAGAATATGGTATTATTGCAAAAAAAATCATCGGTAAACAAATTCTTGGCGAAGACAGTTTTGGTATTTATAACGCTAATAACACTATGGAATTTTCGGACAATGGATTATTTATTACTACTAACGGTGACGATGGTAAAAATAGCAATGCTTTTACAATTCAAAAACAATACACAAAAGCAACAGGAAGTGTGTACGAAAAGCAATTTTATATTGATGAAAATGGGAATGTTACGCTTGGCGGTGGTGCAAAAATTAAATGGGAAAATGTTAATACTCCTGAAATCACAGATATTGATGGATTAAACGACTATCTTACACAGCTAGATGGTCGTATTCAAACTTTTTCTCAAGATAACGATCCTTCATTAGACTGGACTACTCCTTCTCTTAAAAAAGAGCATATTGGAGATATTTGGTTTGACACCAAAAACTCAGTTACTCGAAGATGGACAGGTGAAAAATGGGAAGCCACTACAGATAGTGAGCTCTCTGAATTAGCAAAATCCAAAGCACAAATTTTTACTATTACACCAAAACCACCGTATTATGTTGGCGATTTATGGGTGCAAGGGCAGAATGGAGATATTTTAAGGTGCAAACAAACTCGTATAACGGGCAGCTATGTTGATGCAGATTGGGAAATTGCTTCTAAATATACGGATGATACTAGTCTAAACAATTTTATATCAGGCGATTACAAGGAATACATTGAAGATACTAAAAATCAACTTGATAAGAAAACACAAACATGGTATCAAGCAGATGACCCATCTGATAGTTGGAAAGATAATGATACGAAAAAAGAACATATTGGAGATTTGTGGTATAACATATCCTCTACTTCAAAAAAGACATTTGTTTATACTTCATCATACATCTGGAAAGAGATGGAAATATCTAAAGAAGTATTCGACACGATTGACGGCAAAGCTTCTATTTACGTGTCAAAACCAAACAATTATAAAGCAAAAGATTTGTGGATACTTGAAGCTGATAATGCAGATGGTAAAAATGGTACTTATCCACGATACAAGCAAGGAACCATTCTCGTTTCTACAAAGGATAACACTGGGTATAGTGTCTCTGATTGGACTGAAAAGGTGCGATACACAGATGATACAAGAGCAAATTCTGCATACGATCTTGCTGAAAGTGCAAAAAATTTAGGAAATACATTACAAAAATGTCTTGGTTTTACAACTGAAATTTCTAGTAATTATGTTATCTCGCCTTATATTGGAGGTGGATATCTTCAAATTTCCAGTGATAATACTGGTAAGGTCATTATTGATCCGCTCGGATTAGTTCAACAATCTCATATTTTTGCTATATATAATACAAATGGTGATGTTGTTATGGGTGTTGATACTTCTGGAAACGGTACATTTTCAGGGGATGTTACGACAAAAAACATTATTGCTACAGGCGGTCAAATTGGAGGTTTTACGATTACCGATTGTGCAATTGATTCTCGCACACATAATTCGCTAAATCAAATTGCAACCCGTGTCGGCATGACAACAAACTGGTGGGCTTTTTATGCAGGCGCAGACTATAACTGGGGAACTGAAGCTAATCCTGTTTGGAATCCAATTTTTTGTGTTGGTCGTGATGGCGCATTATATTCACAGAATGCAACTATAAAAGGCAATATCACTGCCACAAGTGGTAATATTGGAGGATTTGTAATAAGTGCAACAGGTATTAATTCAGCAGACAATAGAGTAGGTATTAATACTACCGCTGGATGGGGGGTATACGCTGGTGATATGGTTGCAGGAACAGATAGACACATTTTTTGCGTAGGATTGGATGGTGCATTATATGCGGAAAATGCAAGCATAGTAGGCAACATTACCGCAAATTCAGGACGAATTGGCAACTGGCATATTGTAGATGGTAATCTAAGATATGTCGCCGACGAAAATGAACAAGCTTATTTGACTCCTACTGAATTTTTGCTCAGTCGAAGGGAAGGTGCAAATTTACATGCATATGTCGGACAGATATATATGCAAAATGATAGCCAAAGTCGTAGCATTTCAATCGACTGTAACGAAGGTGTAATTAGTCTGGGTGGCGACTGGAGTACACCATGGGGAGACGTTGAAGGGTAAAAAATAAATATTAGCATAAAAGGACTGTTATTATGCAGTCCTTTTTTATTTTTAAGGAGGATAGAATGATTAAATTAAATCACAATCTTTCGTTAGACCTCTATTATAACGAAGAAAAGACAATTGACACAAAAGAATATGACAAGAATTCTCGTTATATTACTGTGTCTTTAACGTATAAAGGAAAGGAGTATCAAATTTCCGGCGATACAATTAAAGCCAGAATTAAATGGCTTAAACCAGATAAAAAGCCTGTTTTTAACGATTGTGTAATTAATTCAGACAATACTATTACCATCGACTTGACAGAGCAGATGTTAATTACTTCGGGGGTTGCAAAAGCTACTCTCTCACTGTATGACATTAATACAGATCAAGTTCTTTCTACAACAAGTTTTAACGCAATCGTTGAAGCTAGTGCTGTTCCTGATGATACAATTTTAAGCTCAGATGAGTTTAAAAGTGTACAGAACGAATTTAAAAAATTAGATGAACTCAACAAAACAGTCACAGAATGTGAAAATATTCGACAAAAAAACGAGGAAACTCGAAATGCGAATGAAGATATCCGTAATACCAATGAAAACAATCGAATTAGTGCAGAAAACGCACGTATAGATTCCGAGAATATCCGCATCGAAAATGAAAAAAAACGTATTACTAATGAGAACACCCGACAACAAAATGAGACAACGAGAGAAACACAAGAAGATAAAAGACAATCTGATACAACTATAGCAATATCTAATGCTAATAATGCTGCAAAAAACGCTAATGACAAAGCGAATGATTTACAAACTAAGTTAGATAATCATCATTTCGTATTAACGAATGAGCTTGAAAACACGATTTCATCTGATTCTACAACTACTGCTCCTACCGCAAATGCAGTAAAAATAGTGAACGATAAGATTTATTCTCACACGTCTGATTATGATAATCCACATAAAACAACAAAATCTCAGATAAATCTTGGTAATGTTGATAACACATCTGATGTTGATAAACCTGTGTCTACCGCACAGCAAAAAGCCATTGATGATGCTTATGCTAATTCCAACAAATATACCGACCAAAAAATTGCCGATTTAATTGGTGGTGCGCCTGAAACGTTAGATACCCTCAAAGAAGTTGCAGATGCTATCTCTGCTAGCAAAACTACAGAAGAAGCATTAAATAAGGCAATTGGCACAAAGGCAAATCAAGCGGAATTAGATACACATACAGGTAATAATTCAATTCACATTACGCCTGATGAACGTACTAATTGGAACGACGCAAATTCTAAAAAGCATACACATTCCAATAAATCTGTCTTAGATAGTATTACTTCTGCATTAATTACGGCATGGAATAATGCAGTTGAACATATTACAGATACTGTTAAACATATTACTCCTAGCGAAAGAACTAACTGGAATGTTGCTTACGACAAAGCAAATAATGCATTGCCTAAGACGGGTGGAACACTTACGGGAGCATTGGGACTTGCAAATAATACATGGAATCCAGTCGGCGATGATGTTGCTATTGGCGACCACAATGTTGCAGGTAATCTTGGTGTAAAGGGGCTAAACGGAACACCGGGGATAAGCTTATACAATCAAGATGGAAGTCATTATGCAGATGTAATTCACAGCAAAAATATCGGAAATCAATCTGTAGACCATGCGACAACATCAGATTCAGCAAGCAACGCAAAAATTGCAAGCGAAGCAAATATAGCTGGCCTTGCACTAAAGCTTGGACGGAGCGGCAATAGAAACTATCCAATGACATTTAATTGGGACGGTAAAAATGGGCAACCCACATGGCTATGGGGTGGTGAAAACGGTTCGGATATGTACGTTTACAATCCTAGTAATTTCAGTGTAAATTATGCGGCAAGTGCGGGAAACGTAAATTGGAACGGTGTAACAGATAAGCCGTCTACATATCCACCGGAAGCACATAATCACAACACACTGGATTCGGACTTTGGTTGTACATTACCCGACAATACAACAGCTACATATACGGCATTAAACTCTAATGGCTACACAACTGGATATTTTTTAAAGACAATTAGAGGGCAATATACTGCTCCAAGCTGGTTCGAAAACAACTATGCTTCCGGTATCGCCTTCGGCGGTGCGGATACACATGCAGTTATTAGCTGTAGGTATGAATTCCCAAGAGTAACGTTCTGTGGTGGCAATGGTACAGAACCTAACTGGTGGTATCGACTGCAAGGCACAAGCGGACATAACTATATGTTAGACGATTTTATAACAACATCGGGTACTGACAGACTTGCAGGCAGCATTATCCCGAATGAAGACGTTGCTATGGATTTGGGTGATTCGACACATAGATTCACGAATGTTTATTCGAGCAATATTACAACAGGTGCAATTTACATGGAACACGATTCTAATGCGATTTATGAGTCTGGTAATGACGCAGCTAACGGAAACGGTGGCGGACTTAATAACCTTGTAATTCGGTCT